>OJNH01001505.1_pt1 | contig 18013 bp, 19 predicted proteins | sample 1597361 | NCBI WGS metagenome assembly OJNH01 (sample SAMEA2452136, study PRJEB22498) | human gut metagenome | biome: human feces; feature: human gut; material: feces | place: Australia | collected 2012
TTTACCCAAATTAGCTGTTCGCTATCCTAATAGGTTTTCGGACAGCCTCCCCCGAAAGCAGAAAATAAAAAGTGAGTTGCAGCCAAATCATAAGCGTTGCAAATCTGAGTATCACCCAGCAACGTTATCTGTTTTGGAATGCAGACATAGCAATACACGCATTGGGTCGATGTTTAGAAAGAAGTCTCGGCATACAATAAATCCACCCCCAAACCGCCTAATTAGGAATTGTCCGAACAAGCGGTTTGGGGGGTGGTCGTTTTTACGACACAAGGCGTACAGTCACAGCAAAGGGCGCTCAAGTCCAAAGTTGTGGACGTGGTTGAGCCCAATTCGGTCGGTAGGACTTACATATCATGGTGGAGCATGCGAAACTCCGCCATCTTTTCATATTTCGTACCGGGTCTGCCGTAATTGGCATACGGATAGATGCTGATTCCTCCGCGAGGTGTAAATATTCCTGTCACCTCAATATATTTGGGGTCCATCAGAGAGATGAGGTCTTTCATTATCTTGTTCACGCAGTCTTCATGGAAATCACCATGATTGCGGAAACTGAACAGATACAGTTTCAGACTTTTGCTTTCAACCATCTTTACATCCGGCAGATATGAAATTCTTATTTCTGCAAAATCGGGCTGTCCTGTAATAGGGCATAACGATGTAAACTCCGGACAGTTGAATCTTACCCAGTAGTCGTTGTCGGGGTGCTTGTTGACAAACGTCTCGAGCACTTCGGGTGCATAGTCGGTCTTGTATTGGGTCTTGGCACCCAAAGCCTTCAATCCTTCTTCGCTTCGCTTCATAGTCAAAAGTTTGTGTGGGTGTGTTTCTCCGCCAGATATTTCTCCAGTCCCTCGCGTCGCAGCCTGCAGGCGGGGCAGTGTCCGCACCCGTCTCCTTTGACTCCGTTATAGCACGTAAGGGTTTCGTTGCGCACAATGTCAAGCACGCCAAGCCTGTCAGCCATAGCCCACGTCTCACACTTGTCAATCCACATCAGTGGTGTGTGGATTACAAACTGCTCATCCATGGCGAGATTCAGCGTGACGTTCAGGCTCTTTATGAATGCATCTCTACAGTCAGGATAGCCGCTGAAGTCAGTCTGGCTCACTCCAGTAACCATGTGGTTGATGCCACGTTCACGCGCATAGACTGCAGCAATGCCGAGAAAGAACATGTTGCGTCCGGGCACGAATGTATTGGGGAAACTGTCGGCAGGTTTCTCTTGGTCCATCTCTATCGAAGCATCGGTCAGCGAACTCGTCCCAATCTTGGAAATGAAACTCACATCCATCACATCCCAGTCCACACCGGCCTTTTGGGCTATCGAGCGTGCCACATCCACCTCCTGCACATGTTTCTGCCCATATTTGAATGTCAGGGCATGCACTTCCTTAAAATGCTTCTTGGCCCAATACAGGCATGTTGTGGAATCCTGCCCGCCACTAAACACCACGAGCACCTTCTCTTTGTTTACTTCTTGCATAAGCGGTTCGTCGTTTTAAGTGCAAAATTAGCCACATTATCCCAAACACACACGCCAGTGCCACAAAATATGCTTTTACGACTCATATTATTAAGGATAAATTAGTAATTTTGCGCATAATTTGAGTAACACATCCATTATGAACATATTAGAACTTAGCGAGCAAGAGATTAACCGTCGCGAAAGTCTTGACGAACTGCGCAAGTTGGGCATCGACCCCTACCCTGCGGCCGAATACCCCACCAACGCATTCAGCACAGACATCAAGTCGGAATTCAAGGACGATGCCGAACCACGTCAAGTCTGTGTGGCAGGGCGCATGATGAGCAAGAGAATCATGGGTAAGGCGTCGTTTGCAGAACTCAAAGACTCTAAAGGACGCATACAGGTCTACATCACTCGTGACGACATTTGCCCCGGTGAAGACAAGGCTCTCTACAACACAGTCTTCAAGCGTCTGCTTGATTTGGGCGACTTCATCGGTGTCAAGGGATTTGTATTCCGCACTCAAACTGGCGAGATTTCCATTCACGCCCAAGAGCTTGTGCTTCTCTCCAAGAGCCTCAAGCCACTGCCTGTTGTTAAGGAGAAGGACGGGCAGGTCTACGATTCTTTCGAAGACCCGGAGCTGCGCTACCGTCGGCGCTACATAGACCTCATTGTAAACAAGGGGGTCAAGGAAACCTTTGAGAAACGCGCCACCATCATACGCACCATGCGCCGAATATTTGACGATGCAGGCTTCACAGAGGTCGAGACTCCGATTCTGCAACAGATTGCCGGCGGAGCATCGGCACGCCCTTTCATTACACATCACAATGCACTCAACACCGACCTCTACCTTCGCATTGCCACAGAGCTCTACCTCAAGCGCCTTATTGTAGGCGGTTTTGAGGGCGTCTACGAGATAGGCCGCAACTTTCGCAACGAAGGCATGGACCGCAGCCACAACCCCGAGTTCACTTGCATGGAGCTTTATGTGAGCTACAAGGACTACAACTGGATGATGTCGTTCACCGAGCAACTGCTTGAAAAGATATGCATTGCCGTAAACGGAACCACAGAGGTCACAATCGGTGACAACAACGTCAGCTTCAAGGCACCCTACCGCCGGTTGCCCATACTCGATGCCATAAAGGAGAAAACAGGCTTTGACCTCAACGGCAAAAGCGAAGACGAGATACGCACCATTGCAAGGAAACTCAACATTGAGGTTGACGACACCATGGGCAAGGGAAAACTCATCGATGAGATTTTCGGTGAGACATGCGAAGGCTCATTCATTCAGCCCACATTCATCACTGACTACCCCGTAGAGATGTCGCCACTAACCAAGATGCACCGCTCTAAGCCAGGACTTACCGAGCGTTTCGAACTGATGGTCAACGGCAAGGAACTTGCCAATGCCTACTCAGAGCTCAACGACCCCATAGACCAGGAAGAACGCTTCAAAGAGCAGATGAAACTGGCCGACAAGGGTGACGACGAAGCAATGGTAATCGATCAGGACTTCCTTCGCGCCCTGCAATACGGCATGCCTCCCACATCGGGCATCGGCATCGGTATTGACCGCCTCGCCATTCTCATGACTGGCCAGCCAAGCATTCAAGAGGTGCTGCTGTTCCCAACCATGAAGCCAGAGAAGAAAGCACCCAAAGACCCTGCCGACAAATACACCGCCATCGGGGTGAGCGAAGACATCATACCAATTCTGCAAAAATGCGGCTACAACACGGTAGAGTCGATGAACGGACAAAATCCCCAGAAGATTCAACAGCAGATAGGCGAAATAATAAAGAAATTCAAACTTGCAGACATTCAGAAGCCTTCGGTCAACGACATTGCCCTATGGCTTGAGAAACTCAAGTAAGCGAATTCTCAATACATAATATACTTTTAAAACATGCTAACATTAGACATAACCAAAGCAGCTTCGTTCCTGCCTGAAGGAACTGTCGAAAACTACGCTTCACGCGCCAACGAAGCTAACAAAGCTCTTGCCGAAGGCACATGCCCCGGCAACGACTTCCTCGGATGGGTGAAACTGCCCTCAAGCATCACACCCGACTTCATTGCTGAAATCAACGACTGCGCACAGGTGCTGCGTCAGAACTGCGACACCATTGTGGTGGCAGGCATCGGCGGCAGCTACCTTGGTGCAAAAGCCATAATAGACGCCCTGAGCAACAGCTTCCAGTGGCTTACAAACAAGGGCGAAAACCCCGACATCCTCTTTGCCGGTAACAATATCGGTGAAGACTATCTTGCCGAATTGACGGCTTATCTCAAGACAAGACGCTTTGGCGTAATCAACATCTCCAAATCGGGTACTACCACAGAGACCGCCCTCACATTCCGTCTCCTGCGCAAACAATGCGAAGAGCAGCGCGGCAAAGACGAGGCACGCAAGGTAATCGTGGCCGTCACTGACGCCAAGAAAGGCGCCGCCCGTATGGCCGCCGACAAAGAAGGTTACAAGTCGTTTGTCATTCCCGACAACGTGGGCGGACGTTTCAGCGTACTTACCCCCGTTGGACTGTTGCCAATAGCCTGCGCAGGCTTTAACATCGAGCAGTTTGTTAAAGGCGCACAAGACATGGAGAAGGCTACTGCCCTCGGCGTACCTTTTGACCAGAACATCAGCGCCATCTATGCCGCCACCCGCAACGCACTCTATAACGAGGGAGAAAAGAAAATAGAGATTCTTGCCAACTACCAGCCCAAGCTCCACTTCGTTTCAGAATGGTGGAAACAGCTCTACGGAGAGTCTGAGGGCAAAGACGGCAAGGGCATCTTCCCCGCATCAGTCGACCTCACCACCGACCTCCATTCCATGGGCCAGTGGATTCAAGACGGCGAACGCACCATCTTCGAGACTGTAATCTCGGTTAAAAATACCAACCACACACTGCTCTTCCCCAATGATGATGAAAACCTCGATGGCCTCAACTTCCTTGCAGGCAAACGTGTAGACGAGGTGAACAAGATGGCAGAACTCGGCACACAGATTGCCCACGTTGACGGCGGAGTACCTAACATACGCATCACCATCGACACCATCAACGAGTATAACCTCGGCCAGCTAATCTATTTCTTTGAAAAAGGCTGTGGCATCAGTGGCCTAATCCTTGGGGTAAATCCTTTCAACCAACCGGGAGTTGAAGCCTACAAGAAGAACATGTTTGCCCTGCTCGGAAAACCAGGCTACGAAAAGGAAACCAAAGCCATACGGACACGCATACAGTAACAGTCGGAAAGATTTTTGCATGCAAACAGCATTGAAACAATATCTGCAAGACCACGGCTTTGAGCACATACGCCTCAAAGCCGTATTCTTTGACATGGACGGAGTTCTCTACGACTCTATGCCAAACCATGCCACAGCATGGGTCAGAGCCTCAGCCGACTTCGGACTCGGCATGACCGTCCATGATGTCTACATGAACGAAGGGCGCACGGGTTTTTCCACTGTCAACGAATTCACACACAGACAGTTTGGTCGTAACACCACGCCCGAAGAAGTAGAACATATCTACCAATGCAAGTGTGACTACTATAACGCATTAGCCAAGCCCAACCCCATGCCCGGAGTACTGTCGCTGCTGCAACAAATAAGGCGCGATGGATTTCAGATTGTTCTCGTCACAGGCAGTGGCCAGCATAGTCTGCTCAACCGTCTCAACGCAGATTTTCCCCACATCTTCCACTCCGACCTCATGGTTACCGGTTATGACGTGAAGTATGGCAAACCAAATCCCGAACCATACCTCATGGCCATGTATAAGGCGGGGGTTCAACCTTGGGAGGCCATGGTGGTAGAAAACGCCCCCCTCGGAGTACGCGCCGGTGTAGCCTCACAGGCATTTACCGTTGCATGCAACACAGGACCACTCCCCGACAAGACTTTCCGCGACGAACAGGCCAACATCATCATGCCGTCACTGCAGGCCCTCAATGATGCATGGCCCAAACTCCGGGAAGCGTTGGGATAAACCAACGAAGCTGAGTCGGATAAAGGCTTAAGAACAGCGCCCCAAAGGTTTGTATGAAAACTTTTGGGGCGCTGTTTGTTTTGACACAACCCTGCCTTATATGTCAAAGGCTATCTGGCTTTGCAACAAGACTTCTGGCAGATTACACAGCGATGTTACGATATTCCGCTAACTAGTGGACTATTGTCAGCTAACTTAGTGGACTATTGTCAGCTAGCCTAGCGGAAACCAGTCCACTAAGTTAGCAGAATGAAATTTAGTGTGGTCACGGCGTTTTAACCCAATTCGGGCGTTAGGACTTATTGTATTTTGATTTTTTAGAAGAGCAGATGCCACTTGTCGTTTTAGCGAATAATAGCGGGCTATTTTGAGCTAAAAACAAGCTACAGATGCCTTATAAAAAACAAAAGGCAATAAGAAGTAACTAAAAAGGTGTCATTTACGACCTAATGACCGATTTGGGTTTAATCCTATTCGGTTGTTAGTAACTGTCGAGCATACCAACAGCACCCCAAAAGTTTTCTTACAAACTCTTGGGGTGCTGTTAAGAATTGTCACAGCCTCATCGGCTTTATGATGTTTCCTTTCTTGTCAAGACCGTTTGCAGTAGCACGGCTTGCCGTGACCGGCTTTCGGGGCGCATTTTTTCACATCAGGCCTATGGTGTTTGTTTTTGTGACCAAACATCTGACGTTCTATTGCCCTATCAGAGTTGTAGGCATTAAACTGCTCGGCAGACATTATGCCTCTCAGTTCACGCATATATGCCACTCCGCCATGTTTTGCTACAGGTTTTCCCTGACGTCCTACACATGGTTTGCCCTTGCATTTTCCGCCTTTCTTTTCTTTTTTGCCACTACACCCTTTTTTCTGTTTCTTGTCACATGGGGCTTTGTCGCATTGGCTGAGTTTGCGTGTGTTAAGGTCAAGCAGTTGGGCACGCTGGTCTGGATTAAGGTCGTAGGCACGCACCATGCGGTCGGTTATCATCTGTGCTTTCTGTTGTGCCGACAACCCTGCTACAGGGTTCTTTGTTTTGCGGCATTCTCCACACTGGCTGTTCTGCGCATCTACGCCAAGAAACACTGCCATTACTAAAAACGAAATCAAAATTCTTTTCATAGTTTCATAGGTTAAAATGCCGTTCAATATTTGTTATGTCTGTTTGACCGCACAACTGCCTCTGCGGTTTAAATGGCTGCGTCATCTTTTAACATTTCTTCCGTTTGTTGCGAAACATGCGCTACGATTGTAACATTTTTTTGCACCTCGGTAATATAAACCCAAATCAAACCCAAATCGGTCATTAGGACTTATTTGGAATAAAAAAACTCCTGCCGTTCCGGCCTCAAGAGGTCGGAACGACAGGAGTATCGCTGTGTGGGAGGAGTGTTACTTGATAACCTTTCTGCCACCCTGAACATAAATGCCACGCTTGGCAGTTGTCGTCACTTTGCGACCTAAGAGGTCGTAGATGTTCTTGTCGTTGTTGACAAGTGGATTGGCTGTTGCGTCAATGATGCCCGTAGCATCGTCGGTATCTACATCTACAATGGTGAACACATAGCTGTCTTTCAGGTCGGCATTTACGCGCATGACATTGTTGTCGGTTGTGATTCCCCAGTATTGCGGAGCGGCGTTGGGCGTAACGCTCATAAGGGCCCATTTGCCACCTTGCTCGCAGAAGATGAGCGAGTTCCACTCCGAATAGTAGGTGTTGAGATTGATGCGTCCATCCTCATCAAGAAACTTCCTGCCGTTGTAGGCAATCTTCCAACGACCCGAAGTGGCATCGGTGGTGATGATCCACTTCTGATACCTCTGCAAACTTGCGTCCTTGGCCTTAAACGTGGGGCGGCTGTGTGCCGTGAGCGCAGGAATGGTGGTGAGGCATTCGCCCTTGGCGTTCTTGATGTAATAGCTCTTTCCGCTTACAATCACGGGGTGCTCGGCATCACCTCCCTTCACGGGTACAATCTCAAACACTGCATCGTTGACATGCAAGATGGGGTTGTTATCCTTATCCTTGCTCAATGGCGTATCTTGCTTGAAGATGCGTGTGGCATTGGCGTTCAGGAACTTGCGTCCAACCTTTGACGTGGTTTGTATGGCATACTTGCCGTTTAGTCGGTAGATGTCGTAGCTATGCCAGTCGGGGTCATAGGGATTGAGGTTCTTGTCGGCCCAGAACTCACCTTTCTCGTTGAGGTAGCGGCCGTCCTGTGTGTTGGCTATCTTATATCGACCGGTGTTGGGGTCTACACTGATAGTCCACTCGCACTTTTGCGGCTGTGCGTCATCGATATTGTCAGCCCAGATGGGCTTGTCGCCTGTGCGGTCGGCCGATGCGTTCTTATTATATAGGTACTTGCCGTTGTATTTAATATAGTAGTTGCCTGTCTCGAGCACTTGTGCAGGGAAGTTCTCCCATCCCTCTGTGTATCTCTCCTTATAGGCAATGACCAGTTCGTTGAGCTGTTGTTTGAGGAACGACTCCACCTTCTGGCTGGCCACCACGGGTTTGGCGCTCTTGATGGTGCCGGTGAAGTTGCGTGAGATGAGTGCGTCCTCTTGGGTCAGAAGAGCCTGTATGTCGCGGTAGTTCTGGAGGAACTTGGCGGTGTCGCCACTCTCCACATACTGCCACATCTCCACTATCTTCTGTCCGCGCTGACCCATATACTTCATCTTCTGAAGCCACGGTGTAATCTCTGTGATGAGGGCTGGGTTGTAGGTGTCGGCAAGCAGTGCGTCGGCCGATGACACCATGAGGTCGAACTGAGCCCCCTGCTCTTCAAGCGTTGCGTTGACATTGAAGTTGGGACTCTCACCGTCGCGGCGCAGTCCGTGTACGGTCCATCCCAGGTCTACATTGTGTTCACAGAATACGTGGAAAGCCTCAGAGTTGGTGGGCATAAGATACCGGATGGCACGCTCCCAGTTGGCCTCAGGATTGTAATCCTTCATGTTCCAAGCATAGTCGGCCACGCCATAGAGTGCCACTTTGGATGCCTCGGCATACTCCATGGGGTTGCTGGTAAAGGCCGTCATCTTGCCTCCGAAGGCGTTGTCGCCCTTGTCGTTGCCATAGAACTTGCCCATGAGCATGTGCCCAATGCAATAGTCGTTCACAGGATAGTTGAGCCAGATGAAAGGTGCCATACCGTTGGTGGCAGTCTTGAAGAAGTCAAGATCGCTCTGGTTTATCATGTCGGCCACACCATCGCCTGTCCACATCACCTCTATGCCCTTGTGCAGGCCGTTGCCCAAGCTGCGCATGTAGGCATCGTTACGGTTCCAGCCAGTATAGGCGGCGTTATACTTGGTGGGGCACATAGAGAGACGATTCAAATCATCGTGTTTCTCTATGAAATTCTTCCAGACATAGTTACACTCTGCCACCTGCAGGTCGGTATCGGCATCACCGAAGTCGTCGAAGAAAATGGAGAAGTTGCGCACGCCGAGCGAGTAGACATGCTCCAGCTTATTCACTACGGCCTTGAAGTCGGCCTCGGTGTTTTTGATAGAGCCACCAGTATGAATCGACCACACAAACGACACATGGTTTTTCTTGGCGGCCTCAACCAAGCCACGTATGATGGCGGCTTTGTCGCTGGGATAATTCTCACGCCACTTGGTACGGTGATAGGGGTCGTCCTTCGGACCATAGACGTAGATGTTCATCTTGTTTTTGCCGTAGAACTCAAACTGGCTCTTGCGGTCAGCATCACTCCACGGGTTGCCGTAGAAACCCTCGATGACACCACGCTGTGCGCAAGCTGGATAGTCGCTAATCTCCACCGACATGACGTCGGGCTGCGACAGGATTTGCAATAGTGTCTGCACACCATAGTAGGTGCCGGCATCATCTGTTCCTGCCACAATAATGCCACTGGCTGTCACACTCAGGTAATAACCCTCTGCCGTCTCGGGAATTTTGGCCTCCACGGCATTAACTGCTGCCTCACCCTTTTTGCCCAGAACGATACTGATGCCGTCGTCGGCCATGGTCAACTGTTCCTGAAGCAGAGCCACAGCATAGGTGTCGGTGGTCTCGGCATGGGTGAGCGCATACTTGGCATGGGCCGACGAGAAAGCCTTGTCGCCCCACGTCACTGACTGTGGCACAGGCGATATCTGCACCTGTTGCGCCCGCACCATTACTTGAACAAGGAATAAACAAAGTAGCAAAAAACTTGCTTTTTTCAAATAGTTCATCATGTCTTAGAGTTTATGGTTTTAATTAGTGTCCCATTAAAACGGGATGAGTTAAAAAACTTATCAAACGGTTCCGGAATAGTTACTCAATGAGCTGAACGGCCGGTGGTTTATTCATGGTAGGTCAACAATATTGGTTCCGACAAGCGAAGCGGAACACATAACGGTTCTGTCATGCTTGGCGAACAAAGTTGTCAAACGAAGTCCGCACAGAAGCGGCAGATATGTAGACATCCTTGCTTCGTAATACGGCAACCTTTTGAACAAGGCGACAACGATGCAAACTTCACGCCACTCATAGCGAGCTTGCAGGAAACCATTCCTGTGCAAAACTAAGCATTTTTAGTCAAAAAAAGGCAGGCGTGGGGAATTTTTTGCTTCTCAAATTATTAAAAAACACAGACATCAACCTGTTTTTTAACACAATTCAGTCGTAGGGAACAATAGCGGGCTATTTTGAGCTAAAAACAAACGACAGATGCCTTATAAAAACAAAAGGCCACTCGTTACCGTTTTTCTCGTTTCTCCTTCTCAAGTTCGGCAGGAATACGGAAAGCCGTGTATAGTTCCAACAAGGCCGCAATCAGCATCACTATGAGCCACTCGTTGTGGCGCACATACTCTATGCGATAGACATTGCCAAACATGGCCACACCGCTGAGCATCAGCAGCAAGGCACCTATTATCTGCTGACGGCGCAGACGTCTGATGACAAAGTTGCTGCCTTCGTAGCTTTCCATCATCTGCATTGAAGCAAACATCAACGCCCCAAGACAATAGACATAAGGTGCGGCCTCAACCTCTATAGGATTTAGCACGGCACCAAGCAGCATCAGCATACCGCCAAGCCGAAATACGAGTATCTGGATTTTATTTAGCTTCTTCATCAGATTGCGGATTTTCAAAAATATAGACATCCTCGTTGGGACTTTTCATATAGTATTTCTCGCGTGCAATGCGTACCACGGCATTCGGGTCTGACTGCAATTCCTTATACAACTTGGTGTCACGATTAAACTGGTCGTTGTAGGCATCAATCTGCGACTGCAGGTCACGCTCCTCCATGTAAAGGCGGTAGCGCACATACAGGCTGTTAGGATCCAGAAAGCCTATCAGACACAAGAATGCCGCAAGAGTGGTGATATACTTGTGGGCCACAAGAAATCTGAATATTTTCTTCAGTTTAGACATCTACAATATATTTTTCTGCAAAGATAATGCAAAGTTACCGCAAGTCGAAAACAATCATAAAGAAAACGCACGGTTAAACCCAATTAGGGCGTTAGGCTTATTGTATTTTGTTTTTTAGCAGAGCAGATGGTGCAAGTCTATGCGGTCTATCATGACTGTGGAACCGTGATATAGACGTATCATAACGAGCCTCCTTTGGCAATTTGTCCAACCTGCTCATGCTCGGCAGAACCCAAATGAGTTTGGCACTGCACTCGCTCACTCGCAGCTTTCCTGCAACAATAGCTTGCCATACTCTGAACCATGTCGCCCATAGGTTGCGTGTGCATAACATCATAGAAGTCATGCGCCACTTTGATAGCCCCATACCTGTTTAGGTACTTATACGCTTCCACGTCAGTCATATTGTAATAACTAGCAAAAGCGTCAATGAGTGCCACAATATATTCCGATATCTCTTTGACGCAGAACATAGATTTCGCTAACTTTATTTGTAAAATTACATATATTCTTCAAAAGTCAGCATAAATTCCTTTTAAATAAAGCCAAAAGACCCTAAATTTACATTTCTAACACCTTAAGCAAACATATTTCTTTCAAAATTGCCATCGTTTCCATGCTAATCATTGCTTAGCAGTTTTTCATTTAGGGGTTTCTGAATTTTTTGTTTCCACTTTGTTTCTTTAAACCACAACACTTAACAACACACATTGATTATCAATATTACAAACAAGCAGCAGGATGTCAAGAAGAAAATCATGCTCTTTCTTGTTATTCAGACATTATACATTCTGCGAGAGATTGCAGGCGAAGACATTCTTTTGTCACCAGAATGCTGCAACAGCAACAAAGTCAGCGGAAAATGCGCTTTATTGACTGATTTTGAGTAATTTTGCAATTCACAAAAAAACACGTCACACATGCAAAACCATTCATCCTTAAAATCTGGCATAGCAGGCTTCTTCCTCAATATAATATCTTCGTGCCTGGGATTTGTAATCGGTTCCGTGATACTCGTTGTCATCGGTATAATATTGATTTGTGTGCTTGTCTTTGCTGGCGATGACAATGCCACCATCAAACGTAACAGCGTTCTCAAGATACAACTCAGCGGCATCATGACCGAAAAGAGCAACACCGATGACTTGGTATCAATGCTTGGCGACAGCGACCCAACGGTCAGTCTGGAAAGCATACTCAACGCCATCAAGGCTGCAAAGACCAACGACAACATAAAGGGCATAAGCATCGAGGCAGGACTGCTTTCTGCTGACCCCGCATCGCTCGAGGAGATACACCATGCACTGGCCGACTTCAAGAGCACAAAGAAGTTTGTCTATGCCTATGGCGACCACTACACTCAAGGAGCGTATTTCGTCTGCTCTGCCGCCGACAAGATTGTTCTCAACCCCATCGGGCAGGTTGACTGGAAAGGCCTCAGTTCACAGACTGTTTTCTACACCGCCCTACTGGCAAAGCTTGGCATCAAAATGCAGGTGTTTAAGGTGGGAACATTCAAGAGTGCCGTAGAACCATACACTCTTACCCAAATGAGCGAAGCCAACCGCACCCAGGTAAACGCATTTCTGCAAGACATCTGGCAACGCTTCGTGAACCTCACGGCGCACCAACGCCACCTGACACCACAGAGGCTCAATGCCCTTGCTGACAAATATATGGGACTGGCCCCGGCACAGGAGCTCAAAGACTGCAAACTGGTAGACGAACTAATGTATCGCGACGAATATATCGACATGCTGAAGAAGAAAACCGGCACAGACCCCGATGACGAGTTGCGACAAGTGTCGCCACAAACCATTGCTCCAAGCGTCACTATGCCAAGCGCAGAAAACTCTATTGCCGTTATATATGCGGCAGGCGACATTGTCGATGTTAAGGAACTCGGACTTATGTCAAGCCAAGCCATTGATGCGACCACCATGAACAAGACCATCAGGGAAATATCAAAAGACGACAACACCAAGGCCGTAGTTATACGTATCAACTCTGGCGGTGGAAGCGCCTATGCCTCCGAACAGATCTGGCATAGTGTCAAAACGCTGTCGCTCAAGAAGCCCGTGGTTGTTTCAATGGGCGGCATAGCCGCATCGGGGGCCTACTACATATCATCGGCTGCCAACACAATAGTAGCAGAACCGACAACTCTGACTGGCTCCATAGGCATCTTCGGTCTCATTCCCGATGTAAGCGTGCTGCTTGACGACAAACTTGGACTGAAGTTTGAAGCGGTCAAGACCAACCAGATGGCAGACCTGGGCAACGTGTCGCGACCGTTCAATGAAGACGAAAGCCGACTGATGCAGTCATACATCGACAACGGCTACAAGCTCTTTTTGAAACGGGTAGCCGATGGACGCAATAAGACCATGGCTCAAGTTGACAGTATTGCACAAGGCAGGGTGTGGACTGGACGTCAGGCTAAGCAAATAGGACTGGTAGACCAACTGGGAGGCCTGCAGACCGCCATAGACATCGCTGCACGCCTGGCAAAGATTCAGAAGGACAACTACACCATAACGTCATATCCGAAAGAGGAACCCTGGTATACATCAATAGGAATGAGCCAAGCTCAGGCGCAAATGGCCGGCAAGGCTGTACGCACCGCAATGGGCGACCTCTACGAACCACTCTCTGCTCTGCATTCGCTGAGCAGAAAAGACCGCATACAGGCACGTATTCCCTACATTATAAAAATAGATTAGAACGCACACACTACCCTATGGCAGCAGCGCAACACAAGCCGTTCAAGACCTATCCCCTGCTCAGACCGCTCGCATGGGTCTACCGTCAAGTCATGAGGCAACGCAACAGCAGATTTGATGACGGCAGACTGAAGACCGAAGCATTCGGTCTGCCCGTAATCAGCGTGGGAAACATCAGCGTGGGCGGAACAGGCAAGACCCCCATGTGTGCCTACCTGGTGGAGCTGCTCTGCAACACAGGCCACTCGCCCGCACTTCTGTCGCGCGGCTACGGACGCACGACCAAAGGCTTCCGCAAAGTGACATCGGCCGCCACGGCGGCCACGGTAGGCGATGAGCCGCTGGAACTGTACAAGCGTCACCGTGGCACAGTTGCAGTATATGTTTGCGAAGACAGGTGCGAGGGCGCACATCGCATTATTGCCGAAAATAACGGCACCGACGTTCTGGTACTCGACGATGCCTACCAACATCGCTACATTGACCGTGACCTCAACATAATGCTTACCGACTGCAACCGTCTGTACACCCGCGATAAAGTAATGCCAGAGGGGCGTCTGCGAGAAGACCCCAGCGGAGCAAAACGGGCAGATGTCGTTATAGTCACCAAGTGCAGGCCTGACATGACAGAAGGCCAAGCCACGGCCATCAGAAACGAGCTCGGCCTCCAGCCTTGCCAACAGCTGTTCTTCACAACCATAAAGTATGCCGCACCAACAAGCCCCTATCCCGACACCAGAACCGAAGAATCTGCCACAAGCCTAAAGAATGCAAAGGTCCTCGTCTTTACAGGAATAGCAAACCCCACCTCCCTTACAGGCCATTACTCACACAGATGCGCCTCTGTCAAGACACTGGCTTTTGGTGATCACCATGCCTTCAGTTCCAACGACATAAGGCACATTGCGGAGGCTGCTGCCGATGCCGACATTGTCATCACAACTGCAAAGGACTTTCAACGGCTGCCTCTGAACTTGCCACAAAGCCTGAAACAGAAACTACTTGTACAACACATTTCCGTAGGGTTTCTCTTTGACCAGCAGGAACAGTTCAACGACATCGTCAGACTAACCATTGACAAATACAAAACAAAACCATAGACAAAACACTACACACTCATTCTCTTATGGCACGCACAGAAATATCCACACTTGGCGAATTTGGTCTGATAGACCACCTCACTAAAGACATAAAGCCTATTAATGCCTCTACAGTTAAGGGCATAGGCGACGACTGCGCCGTTATCAACCCTGGCAACATGCAGACTCTCATAAGCACCGACCTGCTGCTTGAGGGCGTGCATTTCGACCTCACCTACGTGCCACTCAAACACCTGGGCTACAAGGCAGCAATGGTCAACATCTCTGACATCTATGCCATGAATGCCACCCCCACCCAAATGGTTGTAAGCCTTGGCATCAGCAAGCGTTTCTGCATCGAAGACCTCGAACAACTGTATGAAGGCATACGGCAGGCATGCAAAAACCACGAGGTGGACATTGTGGGCGGCGACACCACATCATCGCTCACCGGTCTCACTATAAGTATCACTGTTGTGGGACAAGCCACGGCCAACGACATAGTATGCCGTTCGGGCGCCAAAGACACCGACCTGATATGCGTGAGTGGCGATCTGGGGGCAGCCTATATGGGACTGCAACTGCTGGAGCGTGAAAAATCTGTGTTCCAAACACAGAGCAAACAATACAAAAACGAGGAGGCAGAGTTCAAGCCAGATTTTGCCGGCAAAGAGTATCTGCTGGAACGCCAGCTCAAACCAGAGGCCCGCGGTGACATCATCAGGAAACTCAAGGAAGCCGATATCAAGCCCACGTCAATGATAGACATCTCTGACGGCCTGTCATCAGAACTGCTGCACATCTGCCACCAGAGCCATGTGGGGTGCTCCGTGTATGAGGAACGGATACCCATTGACTACCAGACTTCAATGCTGGCAGAACAGTTCAACCTAAACCCGCTCACATGCGCCCTCAATGGTGGAGAAGACTATGAACTGCTCTTTACCACAGCACTGTCTGACTACGAAAAAGTGCGCGAAATCGAAGGAATACACATCATAGGCCGCATTGAAAAAGAGTCTATCGGATGCCAGCTCATCATGCGCAGCGGTGACGAATACCCGCTCAAAGCACAAGGATGGAATCACATGGACAACGAGGAATAACACACACTTTCATTCCAAGCAGAAGCCCAAACACTTTGAGATTAAACCAATCTGCAAGTGTCCGGGCTTCTGCGTGCATTGAAACGTGTATTGTTGTTAATCCTCCTATGTCATGGGAAATTACCTTGCATCAGCTGCATGTTGTATTGAGCATCGCGAACGTAAATCCGCACCTCAGGATTGTCCAAAAACGACTTGGGAACCCGTTTCAGTATCTTGGCTATCTGCGGCGTTATGACCGGATAGAAATACCGCGATGTATATTCCTGAAAATATGCAGTCCCAAGCACGTTGTCGGAGTTGTCGATGATAAACGCTGTCCAAAGTTTGTCGAGCCTGTCTTGAAGTTGCACCGCCCTCCTCTCCATGCCGGCATAGGACTCTGGCGTGGCATCACGGATTATGAGGCGCGCCATATCGCGCGACGTACTCTGAATCTCATTTTGCAGGCGCGAGTTCTCTCGCAGAAACTTATATAGCCTTTCGTTGAGCGAACCGCCCTTGACCACACTTTCCGCATCCGTAAACTTTATCGAAATTTCACCTGTCTCGATAACCAACGGAAGCAAACTGTGGTCTCCTATATATAACTGGGCAATACAGACAGTGTCTAGTACCCCCTCAAACCCAAACCTGCCGTGGCTGACCTCTGACGAATCATAGGAACACAGACCCTGGTTTGACGGAACCTTCAAATAGAAAGTGCTGCCCTCATAACCATCGACCGAGGAACTTCCCAAAATGTTATACTGGTCGCTACACGATGAGGTCACCAGAGCCAAAACTCCTGCAATCCATAAAATATGTCTGCTCCAAATGCTTCTCATAATCTGAATGCAAATATAAACGATAAAAACGAAACCTGAAACAAAAAACAACGACATTAAACGGCATTTTAGCATACTTTTGTTTTTGAACTTTCCACATTACTATATTTTAACAAAAATCTGTGAGCCACACCGTGGACCATGGAAACGAAAAAAGCCTGAATGCCATTATATGGCAAACAGGCTATCATGGGGGTCGTTCCTTTACAACAAAGGACAAGTAAATGTTCGCAACCGTTTTGCAATAATCAGAAGATGGTGGTCGTTGCACCAATTCCGAATACCTACCTAAATGAAGCGTTCTCTTTAGATTACATTTGAACAGACAATCAGAGTCACTCCGTCTCTTTCTGAACAGCACTTTCGGCAAACTACCGCACCAAGCAACTTTCTTGGCATAAGGACCACAAGCCGTCAAAAAAACACAGCGCAAAGTTAGCACCATAATGACACTTTTCATACCAGAAATGACACATATCGTTTGCGTCTGAGGGGCTTCGCCTGAACTTTCGTTTGCGTCTGACGCATGGCAGAGGGCAGCAAAAGCGGAGTTTCTTGTACATTTCAGAATAATTGCGACATTTTTCCGGTTTTTTGTTTTACCTTTGTAAAGAACAAGGATTATCATACACAAATCATGTCAGAAAACAAATACATCAGCGTGAACTACGAACTCTTCATCGAACACGAAGGAGAGACACCCGTACTGGTTGAGAAAACCAGCAAAGACCACTATTTCAACTTCGTCACGGGGCTTGGTTTTACCCTACCCCTCTTTGAAGAGAAAATAAAAGACCTTCCCACGGGCGGTAAGTTTGATTTTGTCATAGAATGCGACCAAGCCTACGGCCCATACGACGAGACAAGGGTCAAAGAGTTGTCAAAAGACATCTTCCGTGGAGGAAACGGACATTTTGACTCCGAGACCATCTATCCAGGCAATGTCATTCCGATGGTCAACGAAGACGGCATGAGATTTGACGGCCTGGTGAAAGATATCACCGACACCACCGTTGTCATTGACTTTAATCACGAACTGGCTGGCATGGACCTGCGCTTTCGCGGCGACATCATAGACAACCACAACGCCACACCAGAAGAAATCAGCACTTTCGTCAACCGCATGTCGGGTGGCGGAGAGGGATGTTGCGGTGGAGACTGTGGTGGCAACTGCGGTGGAGACTGTTCCCACGACCATCATCACCATGACGGAGGCCACTGCGGCTGTGGACACTGCCACTGACCCCAGCCTCCAAACATAAGCACACGCCACATGAACACATTTGGGAACATCTTTAAGCTAACCTCCTTTGGTGAAAGCCACGGGGCGGCCATAGGCGGAGTGATTGACGGCATGCCGGCTGGCATCGACTTTGACGAACAGGCAC
>OJNH01001520.1_pt1 | contig 17886 bp, 10 predicted proteins | sample 1597361 | NCBI WGS metagenome assembly OJNH01 (sample SAMEA2452136, study PRJEB22498) | human gut metagenome | biome: human feces; feature: human gut; material: feces | place: Australia | collected 2012
GAGCGATTACCCAATGCTCATTTCCAATAAATTACACTCTTTTCGTAACTTCTTGGAACAAAATATAAGTCTTGATCAACGTCTGGACATTGGCATCAGGCATCTGATTGGCCTTGCATTTATTGACAATATAATCTTCCAGTTCCTTAGGCATATCAGTCGATTTCTTCCATACGTCATGACGGTTTTTCCATTGTCCGGTGAATGTATTGGCGTCCACCAGATTCAGATTGCTGTTTTCACGTCCCATTTCCACATAATTGCCATCCTTGAAAGAATAGGTACCGTATTCGTGAGGCACAACCGTCACTTGACCGTTTCTCAGCCGGGCAATCTCCGCACAGGCATATTCTCCGTTCGCCCGATAGACCTTAACCTGACTGTAATTCTTACCACAGACCACCTTTTCTTCTCCTTCAAAACAGTAGGAATCCATTATCCACACGCCTATCAGTTCCTTATCCGCCACCTTCTGTTTTGTTTTAGCCTCAACGGTATTACATACGGCTACAACAGCAAGCACAAGCATTACACATAATCTTTTAAAAGAAATCATTTTCATACGTCATTAATTTTAAGATCAATAAATTTGTTTTCTACTCTCGTCGCAAATTTATCGGCATGAATTCAGACTGGCAAGAAAATGACTTGGCAAATGGTTGGCATTTTATCTGGGCCTCCTTAAAACAGTTTGCAAACAGTTTGCAAAAGCCATTTAAACAGCTTATAATGAAAGAATAAAGTCATCCCAGGATTTTGAGCCTCCATTCTGGTTAAAAACTTTTTTATAAAGCCGCCCACGTATACTGCTGATGGTACTGATGTCCTTACAAAGTGCTGCTGCAATCTCGGAAGGAGAAAAACGAAGCTTGATCAGCAGACATACACGATATTCCACAGGGGACATTTTGCACAAATCGGACAGGCGACGGACAAAATCGGGGTAAACCGGCCTTATGGCCAGTTCAATCTGATCCCAATCTGCCGGTTTCAACAAATTACCGGCCAGCACCTGCTTACGCAGCCCCGTATAATATTCCGAATGAAAGAACTCGTCTTCCACCTGTCTCAAGGCATTTTTTACCAGTTGAGGCCGGGCTTCACGTTCCTGTGAAATCTGTAACAGCTGTTTTTCAATATGTTTCTTTTTCAGGGAAATTCTGCGCAGGTAATACAATACCAGCAACACGATGGCAACAAGTGAAACAACGATATAAACCAACAGGTAATTGGTGGCCTTTAACTCCTTTTCCGATGTGGAAAGAACATAACGCATCACTTCCGCGTTATCGTCACAACTGTCGTTGGCTATGATTTCACGTATACCATTCAGCCGCTCTTCCGTCATATCATTATTTCGGATCCATTTATAACGCCTTCCGTTTCTCTGAATGACCAATGTGGTATCGTCAACCATTTTAAGCGGACGCGTGTGTCCTTTCTCAAAATACAGAAATTCGTTGTTGCCCTTGGCAATGATTTCAAAATCACCTTTATCTTCAGGAATGATGATGATACCGGACGGACAGGAATACAACTGGCAATCATAAAAGGTGGTATCTGCAGTAAATATACGGCAATAAGCTCTTCCATTATAAGGAAAAGACAAGGTATCTCCTATGGGAAAAACCACAGAAGAAAGATTCCAGGCACCAGGAAGGCCATACAGGTCCTGACGGGGCGAGCGTTCATGACATCCTGCCAAGAGCAATACCACCCATATCCAGATGCTCCACATCACACATTTCCTTTTTGTCTGAATCAAATCCACTTCTCAATTGATCTTATTGTCGTAAACACATACAAAAATACATTAAAACAGGCAAAAATACTGATAAAGCGCGTCTTTTTTCACTAATAAAAAAGAGGAGCACGCCTAAAAACAACAGCGTACTCCTCTGATGACATCAAAATATCCTTATTATCGCGACTTCCAGGCCGGAATTTCATCTTCCGGTTTGAAATAATCCACCAGAACTATGTGAAAAGTCAAAGCGGAATAAGCCGGAATTGTCGTCTGTTCCTGACTGCCATACCCCAGTTCCGTAGGAATATACACCAGCCAGTTGTCACCTACATGCATATACTGCAATGCCGTGGCAAAACCGGCAATCGAAGATGAAGTTCCCATCAAGGCCGGCACGGCAGTCTGCATATTCAGATTGCCATAATAAGACTGCGAGAAGACTGTACGCACATCGCGCAGCTCACCGTTGACCATATTCTGTGTCGGCATCAGATAACCACGATAATGTACCCTGACGGTATCAGACCACTCGGGACAGCCTTTTCCATTGCCTCGTCCAAAGATATGCACACAAATGGAATCTGTCACATCACCTGCCACATTAGGCGACTTGGTAGTAGACTGATACATCCGCCACTCACAATGATCTTCCCATTCGTTGCCATACTGGGCTTTGGCTTCAGCAATCGCCCTGCGGGCGGAATCCGCAACTTGCTCGAAATAGGCAGAATTACGTGAAGCCCAGTCTGCATAAGGATCATAAGCCTGATCGTCTTCACTGCAAGACGCCACACCTACCCATACGGCCAGACACACACATAAACCTTTAATAAGATTCTTCAAAAGCTGTCTTTTCATGTATTTGCCTTTAATTACATAATTTTTTAAGTAGGGAGGTAATGCTCACCTGATCCTCGATCAAACCGCGAAGTTCGTCTATATGCACGCGCTTCTGCTCCATCGTATCACGGTTACGCAATGTGACCGTATTATCCTGCAATGTATCATAGTCTACAGTCACACAGAACGGTGTACCTACTGCATCCTGACGACGATAACGCTTGCCGATAGAGTCTTTTTCATCATACTTGCAGTTGAAGTGGAAACGGAGATCGTTGATAATGGCATGAGCCTTCTCTGGCAGACCGTCTTTCTTGACCAACGGCATCACGGCCAGTTTAATCGGTGCCAAAGCTGCAGGCAACTTCAGGACTACACGGGTCTCGCCATTCTCCAGCGTTTCCTCCTGATAGCTGTGACACATCACAGACAGGAACATACGGTCTACACCAATAGAGGTTTCGATGACGTACGGGGTATAGCTTTCGTTAGTTTCGGGATCAAAATATTCGATCTTCTTGCCTGAATATTTGGCATGCTGGCTAAGGTCGAAGTTCGTACGGCTGTGGATACCTTCCACTTCCTTGAATCCGAACGGCATGTGGAATTCAATGTCAGTAGCGGCATTGGCATAATGAGCCAGCTTATCGTGGTCATGGAAACGGTAATTCTCCGCACCGAAGCCCAAAGCCTGATGCCAAGCCATACGGGTCTGTTTCCACTTGCTGAACCACTCCAGTTCCGTACCCGGTTTTACAAAGAACTGCATCTCCATCTGCTCGAATTCACGCATACGGAAAATGAACTGACGGGCTACGATCTCATTACGGAAAGCCTTACCGATCTGGGCAATACCGAACGGAAGCTTCATACGACCGGTCTTCTGTACATTCAGATAATTCACGAAAATACCCTGTGCTGTCTCCGGACGAAGATAAATGGTAGAAGTACCTTCTGCTGTAGAACCGACTTCCGTCTTGAACATCAGATTGAACTGACGGACATCCGTCCAGTTATGAGTACCGCTGATCGGGCAGACAATACCTTCATCCAGAATGATCTGCTTCAATTCGTTCAGATCATTGGCATTCATGGCATCACTATAACGCTGGTGGAGGGCATCACGCTTCTGCTGATGTTCCAACACACGGGGATTGGTTTCACGGAACTTGGCCTCATCAAAGCTGTCACCAAACTTCTTGGCAGCCTTGGCTACTTCCTTGTTGATCTTCTCATCATATTTGGCGATCTGATCCTCAATCAGTACATCCGCACGATAACGCTTCTTGCTGTCGCGGTTATCAATCAACGGGTCGTTGAAAGCATCCACATGTCCGCTGGCCTTCCAGGTTGTCGGATGCATGAAAATAGCCGCGTCAATACCGACAATATTCTCATGAAGCAACACCATGCTCTGCCACCAATACTGTTTGATGTTGTTTTTCAGTTCCACACCATTCTGACCATAGTCATAAACCGCGCCCAGACCGTCATAAATATCACTTGAAGGAAAGACAAAACCGTATTCCTTGCAATGTGAAACGATCTTTTTAAATACATCTTCTTGTGCCATGTTTTTATCTTTTATTTGATTACTTTGTATTTCTTCATCTATTGATACAGATTGCAAAGATACAGATTTATAAATAAAGTGCCATACAAAATTCTTTTTTTAGACGAGTTTCACAAATCTATCGTCAACTTTCAGACTTTTAAGACCAAATGTTTGATGTGACATCACCTGTAATTTGACTTTTTTTCGTATATTTGTCCAATTTGAAACCAAAGAGCAACAACGGAACAGATTAATCACCTATGAGCGAAGACATACTGGATAAAGAAGATTTAGAAAAAGAAGAACATTCCAATTACAAGCCGGACAATCAGGGAGGCAATGACCAGGTTCATCACCTGAGCGGCATGTACCAGAACTGGTTTCTGGACTATGCCTCGTACGTCATACTGGAACGGGCTGTCCCCCATATCATCGACGGCTTCAAACCTGTACAGAGACGAATCCTGCACTCCATGAAGCGAATGGATGACGGACGCTATAATAAGGTAGCCAATATCGTAGGACATACCATGCAGTTCCACCCGCACGGCGATGCCTCTATCGGTGACGCCCTAGTGCAATTGGGCCAGAAAGAACTGCTTATCGACTGTCAGGGAAACTGGGGTAACATTCTCACCGGCGACTCGGCAGCCGCTCCACGTTACATCGAAGCCAGACTGTCCAAATTCGCCCTTGATGTCGTATTCAATCCCAAAACCACAGAATGGAAACTGTCTTACGACGGACGTAACAAGGAGCCGGTCACCTTGCCGGTCAAGTTCCCCTTGCTGCTGGCCCAGGGTGTTGAAGGCATTGCCGTAGGCCTGTCTTCAAAGATCCTGCCCCATAATCTCAATGAAATCTGTGATGCGGCTGTCCATTATCTGCATCATGAACCGTTCCAGATCTATCCCGACTTCCTTACCGGCGGCAGCATCGACGTTAGCCGATACAACGACGGACAGCGAGGCGGCGTAGTAAAGGTAAGAGCCAAAATTACCAAAATAGACAACAAGACACTGGCCATCAAGGAAATACCTTACGGAAAGACGACCACGACCTTGATTGATTCTATCCTGAAAGCCATTGAAAAGGGAAAAATCAAGGTAAGAAAAGTAGAAGACAATACGGCTGCCGAGGTGGAAATCCTTGTCCATCTGACACCGGGTGTCAGCTCCGACAAGGCTTTGGATGCCCTGTATGCCTTTACGGACTGTGAAGTCAGCATCTCACCGAACTGCTGCGTCATCGACGACAAGAAACCCTGCTTCCTTACTGTAAGCGAGGTACTTAAACGTTCCGTCGACCACACCATGGCGCTTATCCGGCAGGAATTGCTTATCCGGAAAGGAGAGCTTGAAGAAAGCCTTCACTTTGCATCACTGGAACGCATCTTCATCGAAGAACGCATCTACAAGGACAAGCCTTTCGAACAGGCCAAGGATATGGATGCAGCCTGTGCGCACATTGATTCACGCCTGACGCCTTATTATCCTCAAATGATCCGCGAAGTAACCAAGGATGATATTCTGAAACTGATGGAGATCAAGATGGCCCGCATTCTGAAATTCAACAAGGACAAGGCCAATGAAGCCATCGCGCGGATGAAAGACGAAATAGCCCGCATTGAACACGATCTGAACAACATGGTGGAAGTGACCAGTAACTGGTTCCGCATGCTGAAAGCCAAATATGGTGAGGATCATCCCCGCCGAACGGAGCTTCGTAACTTCGACACCATAGAAGCAACCAAGGTGGTGGAAGCCAACGAAAAGCTGTATATCAACCGCGAGGAAGGCTTCATCGGTACTTCATTGAAGAAGGATGAATTCGTGGCCAACTGTTCCGACATTGATGACGTCATCCTGTTCTACCGTGACGGAACCTACAAAGTGATCCGCATCAGTGACAAGGTATTCGTAGGGGAAAACGAGAAATGCAAGGCTGAAAAGCGCAAACCGGAAATCATACATGTCGATATTTTCAAGAGAAATGACAAGCGTACGATCTATAACGCGGTATACCGCGACGGTAAAAACGGATTCTACTATATCAAGCGCTTTAATGTCACCTCTATGGTGCGCGACCGTGAATATGACCTCACCCAAGGAACACCTGGATCGAAAGTCATTTATTTCACAGCCAATCCCAATGGAGAAGCCGAAGTGATCAAAGTGACCCTCAAGCCTCAGCTCCGACTGAAAAAAGTATTTTTCGACAAGGATTTCAGCGACATCAGCATCAAAGGCAGAAACAGCCGGGGTAATCTGCTGACGAAAGCTGAAATTTTCAGGATCGGACTGCGCGCCAAAGGCGGTTCCACATTAGGTGGCCGGAAAGTATGGTTCGACCATGACGTCAACCGTCTGAATTATGACGAACGTGGTGAATACCTGGGCGAATTCCATAGTGAAGACCTGATTCTGGTCATACTGAAATCCAATGAATTCTATACAACCAATTTCGATATCAACAATCACTACGAACAGGAAATCCTGCGCATAGAGAAATTCTCTCCGGAAAAAGTATGGTGTGCCGTATTGTTTGACGCCGATCAGCAAAACTATCCCTACGTCAAACGCTTTATGTTTGAAGCCAGCAACAAGCCTCAAAGTTTCACCGGTGAAAACAAGAACAGCCAGCTCATCCTGCTGACCGATGAGGTCTATCCCAGACTGCAGATCACATTTGGCGGAAACGACAGATTCCGTGATCCGCTGGAAGTGGATGCGGAAAGCTATATCGGCTTAAAAAGCTTCAAGGCCAAAGGTAAAAGGCTGACCACGTACGAAGTGGCCGAAATCACAGAACTGGAACCCATCAGACAACCGGAACCTGAAATCACGGAGGAAACAGAAAACAGCCAGGAAGAGGATGCAAACGAATCCGGAAAAGCCAGTGAAACAGAAGGTGATTTCCCTCATGCCCCGGAAAGGCAGATGGATCTTTTCGGAGAAGATGAATAAGCCGTTATGCAAAAAATCCTGTCTCTCATCATTATCTGTCTGATCAGCCCGCTTGCCTTAACCAGCTTACGGGCTCAAGACAGTATCCTGACCGATACTCCCTCCAACCGGCATACGACCCACTCCGTACTGTTCGGAGCCGGTTTGAGCAACCTGTATGATACTTATCTGTCACCCGTCACATACAAAGGCCCTCATTTGTCTTTCCTGAGGGAGACTTTACGCCCTACACACTGGCTCGATGGAAAAATCAGTGTACAAACGATGTTCGACGGGTATTTAGCTTATGCTGAAAACAGAGCCAACACCGGAAATGAAATAGGCGGCATGCTCAATTATGCCATAGGCTGGCACTACAACTGGAAATGGCTTAACGGATTGCGGATCATGGCCGGTGGAGATATCCATGCCGGACTGGGTGCTCTTTATAACCTCAGGAATTCGAATAATCCGGTTCAAGCCCGTGCCCAGCTCTACATGGCCGCATCGGCCATGGCCATTTATCCTTTCCGGATCCGAAAACAACCGTTTACCGCCCGCTACCAGATCACACTTCCCCTTCTGGGAGGTATGTTTTCTCCCCAATACGGACAATCCTATTATGAAATGTCGTTAGGCAACTATGACCACAATGTCTGCCTGACTTATCCGGGAAACAGTCCTTCCATGAGGCATTTCCTGACTATTGATTTCCCGATCAAAGGCTTGACTTTCCGTGCCGGCTATCTCTGCGATATATGGCAAAGCAAAGTCAACGGAATAAAGGCCCATACCTGGAACCACTCGTTCATGATAGGATATGTCAAGCATTTTACTTTCATCAAGCGTAAAGAACAAGCTCACCGAACATTCATTCTCTAGACATGCGATATTTATACTCCATTCTGATTTACTGTCTGACTTCCTTCCTGTTCACATCATGCATCAAGAAGGAACAGCCCGACGATACACCAGAAAACAATTTTGAAGCGCTATGGCAGATTATCGACCGGCAATACTGTTTTCTGGACTACAAGGCTGAAGCATACGGACTGGACTGGAACGAAGTGTACGGCCGTTACAGCCCTCGGATCAGTTCCTCCATGACTTCCAGTCAGTTATTTGAAGTTCTGTGCGAAATGTTGGCAGAGCTTCGTGACGGCCATGTCAATTTGTACAGTGCGGCAGATGTCGGACGTTATTGGAGCTGGCATGAAGACTATCCGACCAATTTCAATGAAGAAATCCATCGTCTTTATCTGGGTACGGACTACCGTATTGCCTCCGGCATCAAATACAAGATTCTGGACGACAACATAGGCTATATTTACTATGAAAGTTTCAGCAGCGCCATCGGCGACGGCAATCTGGATGAAGTCATGAACTATATGAGCTTATGCAACGGTCTGATTGTAGATGTCAGGAACAATTCGGGCGGTACACTGACTTATGCCGAACGGCTCGCTTCACGCTTCACCAACGAAACCCGTCTGGTCGGTTACATCGCCCATAAGACGGGACCGGGACACAGTGATTTTTCCACCCCCGAAGCAGAATATATCGAACCGTCCAACGGAATCCGGTGGCAAAAGAAAGCGGTTGTGCTCACAAACCGCTCATGCTACAGTTCGACCAACACTTTCGTCAGAGACATGAAAGAATGCCCATTGGTAACCATCATGGGAGATCGCACCGGAGGAGGTTCCGGCCTGCCCTTCTCCTCAGAATTGCCCAACGGATGGAGCATCCGCTTTTCCGCATGCCCAATGTACGATGCCCAAATGAACCACATCGAGTTCGGCATTGAACCCGACATCAGTATCTCCCTGGATTCCACGGATGTAGCCAAGAAAAAGGATACTTTAATAGAAACGGCAAGAAAATTTCTCAATCAATAATTTGGCATATCAGAAAAAAAGATATACCTTTGCGGCCGTAATCCTGCGCCTGTGGTGAAATTGGTAGACACGCCAGACTTAGGATCTGGTGCTTTGCGGCGTGTAGGTTCGAGTCCTATCAGGCGCACGCCTAAAATTCCCAACCGTTTGACAATCAGCGGTTGGGATTTTCTTTTTTATAATTCATGCAAAAACAGTTGACATATCTACCTTAATTAACAGACCTACCAAACAGAAAATTTTGCTCGTCTGAACAGAAAAAGACTTTTCCAGTTCATACTTCATGTGGACGATCCTTCCTGATATAGGTGGATGGTGTCTGGTTGAACTCCTTCTTAAAACAACTGATAAAATACCTCAAGTCATTAAAACCACAAAGATATGCGACCTCAGATACATTGTGTCCCGACTCCATAAGTAATCCTTTGGCATGATGAAGTCTTTGCTTGCGAATAAACTCATTGATGGTAAGTCCCGTAAGAGCCTTCACCTTCCGGTAAAGCGTGGAGTGACTAAGACCGATAACCATACAGATATCATCAATGGACAATTCACTGTCAGAAATTCGGGCATATACGATATCCTTTAACTGTTCGAGAAATGCCGCGTCTATGGTACTGACCTGTGGAATTTCATCAACAGACTCTACCTGTCCGGAACATGGCAAACCAAGATTCTTGTTAATATAGCCGACCAAACGTGCCATCTGTGCAAACTGATTATTCACACAAGCGATAAGAAGACGGGAACTGAAAGGTTTTGTGAGATAAGCATCTGCCCCTATTTCATATCCTACGGTCTGATCCTCAAGACTGTTCTTGGCCGTCAGCAAGATAACAGGTATGTGGCTTGTCCTGACGTCTGACTTGATTTTCCGACACATCGTCACTCCATCCATTTGAGGCATCATGATATCACTGATAATAATATCCGGCATTTGTTCATTGGCCAATCTTAATCCTTCCGATCCGTTATTGGCCATAAGTACCATATAGTCTTTTTCAAATGCCTGCGCAATATAGTTACGTATATCCTCATTATCTTCTACTATAAGAATTAGCCGTTTGCGGTTATCCGTAGCCACCGTCACATCAGTAACCTTTGCAATATCATCATTTCTGACCGGTTTTTCGTTATGTACAGCATCAGGATAATCTTCGTTGGCATTTAAAATAAGCGTAAAAGCAGTTCCTTTATCCTTGCTGCTACTAACTTCAATACTTCCCTTATGAAGCTCGGCCAGAGTTTTAACTACTGCCAGCCCTATGCCTGTTCCTGCTTTCTGATGATCACCACCACCTTGATAGTAACGGTCGAAAATATGAGGCAAAGTCTTGGCGTCTATTCCACTTCCTGTATCTGATACAGTCAGTTTAATCTTGTTTTCACATCTTGTCAATACTATTCCGATAGTTCCCCTTTCAGTATATTTGATGGCATTACTTATCAGATTATTCAGAATAGTCTTGATGGCATTGACATCTATATACACTGGCGCATCATCATCTGGTATGCTCATTACGAACTCAATTGCTTCATTTCTATTTGATTCCTTGAAACGTAACCATGTTTCCCTCACGATATTACCCAAACAGCAGCGCTCTACGGTCAGTTTCCGGGTCTCGCTCTCCGTTTTCCTGAATTCCAGGATCTCATTAACCAGCTGCAGCAACTGCAGTGAATTGGTGTACATGGCATTTAATTTTCTGTGCACCGTTTCAGGCAGTCTTTTGTCATACTTCATATCCTCCAGAGGGCCGATAATAAGAGTAAGTGGTGTGCGCAATTCGTGGGTAATATTGGTAAAGAACTTGAGTTTTTCGTTGTTTATACGTTGTTCGTTAATATTGTTTCTGCGTGCAATCTCAAGTGAGGTCTCAAGCAGAATCTTTCTTCTGTAAGAAAGGAACAGATAAGTGACAACCAATATAAGAAACAGCGCATAAAGCATGTAAGCCCACCATGATTTCCAGAAAGGAGGAGCAATGTAAAAAGCACAGGACTCAACCGAAGTTTCAGAATTCTTCACATTGCGCACACAAGCTTTCACTTCAAATGTGTAATCGCCCGAAGCCAAACCATGAAAATTCAGTTCTGTCTGGTCACCAATATTTATCCACTGCTCCGAGATACCTTTTATCCTATAGAAATACTCGACTATATCCCGCTGTGCCTCATCGGCTACGCAAAACCGGAAACGCTGCTCATCGCCTTCCACATCTTGCTCCAGAATACGAATATCTGAACATTTAACATCATTCAGAAGATATGCAGGAGAAAAGCGACAGATTCCGGCATTTGTACCGAAATAGATGCGACCATAGCCGTCCTTTGTTACGGAACCATGCTGAATATTTCCATACGGAATACCATCCTTGTAAGAATAGTTATGAATTTCCTTTGTCAGAGGGTCATAACTTGAAATCCCCTTGTCAGTACCAATCCAAATATGACAAAAGACATCTTCTGTAATGGCATGAATCATCTCATCCTGTAGTCCTTCACTGAATCCGACTGATTCAGTCTTATCCCATTGCCCCTTGCAGAACTTGACCAGTCCGTTCTGAGTTCCGGCCCAAATATTTCCACCCCTGTCTTTAAGAAGAGTACAATTGATATTCCCCGTAAGCAATCCCTTTGCCTCCGTAAGATTTATTTTAAGATCAAAGTGACTGTCAAAGACAAATATACCTCTTCCAAAAGTACTAATCCATAAGTTTCCTGCATCATCTCTCAAAAAGCCGAAAACAGAAGTTTTATCTAGATAATCTGCCACCTTGGTATTCTTGTAAACATGATCATTCTTCAAGCAGAAAGCACCGACCTGCGTACCAATCCACATCACTCCATTATTATCCGTCCAAAGTGCATTCACATCAACATTTTCACCAAAATCCTTTCGCTCCACTCTACCCGTTTGAGGATCAAGTGCAAACAAGCCATTATCCCTTACACCAAAATAAATCTTATCTTCATGTCTGCTGATACAATACACCTTACCATTCGGACGCACCAAATACTTTGTCAGATCATAACGACGATTCACTTTACCGTCCCGATCAAAAACTATAATCTCATTGTCAGTCCCTGCCCACAGTGCGTTTGCCTGATTGTCATAATAAAGCCCCCTTACTGACTTATGATAAGATATTCCATCACAATGTGCTTCCATCAGTTTTTCAAATCGCGACCTGGCATGCTGCAAACACGATATACCACTGCTGTAATTAGCTATCCAATAGTTTCCAAATCTGTCTTCCTGAACCTTTCTTATATTAGGTGACGATAAACCTGTTTCATCGTATGTTGCACGAATATTATGGAAGCTCACACTCTGAAGGTTGTCTTTACTCACACTTTGCGGAGAAAGGATGCTGATGCCGCCGATATCCGTACTGATCCATAAATCACCATTTTCAGCAATTTCAATAGAATAAATATGATCTGCAATAAGGCTGTTGGGATTATCATTCTCATGTTTAAAATTATAAAACTTGCCCTCCGATTCATCAAAAAGAGCCAGTCCGTGGTCTGTTCCCACCCATAAACGTCCATAACCATCACGACAAAAATCATAAACCTGATTTCCCGGAATACTGTATGGATTATTTTCATCATGAACAAATCGTTTCACCCGGTTATGCAAAAGATCCACAATACTCATACCACCAAAAACAGAACCTATGTAAAGGCATCCATTATCATCATATACAGAAATAAACGAAGCCGGAATACCATGCAGGTCGGATGCCTTTTTACTTAAAATCAACTTACCAGTATCGGAGTATTTCACCAAACCATCCCCTCGACAACCAGCCCAAATACCGCCATCAGAAGCCTTGGCAAGAAACTGAAAACCGCTAAATTCAGTATTTCCCACATCCAGAAACTGATACGTATCACAATGGAGTGCAGACACCTTATTTTTAGTGGCTATCCACAGTACATCAGCCTTTTCATCATACAAAATCGCATTGAGTCCATTGTCAGACAAATGCGAATTGTGTGTTGTAAACGTAATGAATGAGATTCCATCATAAACACTCAAGCCATTATCAGTAGCCGCCCATACCCGATCTTTATTATCAACGGCTATGTCAACAACCAAACTGCAAAGAAGTCCTTTCTCAATTCCATAATGGCGAAAACGCTGACTCCAGATATTCAAATGAAAAAGTAATAATATAACTGCAATAATTATCTGTTTCATACCACAAATGTAGAGGGAAATAACAAGTAGCACAAAACTAATTCATTTTTTTATGTTTTGAAACTAAAAAAGATCTGTATGTGATGACAAATCTGTCAAAGTATGGCGACAAATTGTTCATGACTAAAAAAAGAACATGTCTGGTCATTTTTTATCATCCTATTTTCAAGTGTTTACGTACTTTCAACACATCATTTCAAACTATACGCCAATCAGGCCAATCATTTAACAACAAAATCTAATCTTAAACAACATGAAAAAACTGTTTTTCCTATGCTGCACACTGATAGCTCTTTTACATTCTGTCAAGACAACAGCTGCAGTAAATGATGTGATGCCTCCAAGTGAGGGATGGATAGAGGTAACCGACCTGTCCGATATCACACTGAGTGACTATTTCTTCTCATTCTATGACCGACACGACATGATGCTGGATGTGGACGGTGTCAATCTATGGCTCAAGTTTCCAGCTTCTCCACTAAAAAGCCGCACCAAATTATGGGCAATAGAAGATATGCAAGATATCCAGGGTAAAACAACATGTTATACACTTCGCAACTACGAGTCACTCGATTATGTAATGACTGTAAATACTTTCTACGGCACGATCTCAAACAATATGGAGCCGAATGAAAATTCGGCTATTGCATTCCGCTACAATGCCCACACATCAGGATACTGGTCAATACAGGCATGTGCAGGCAGTAATAGCGCATCATCTACGAATAACTATATTGGACCTTGGAGTGGTGATTACTACAATAACAAGGAATATCTGACCAAAGAAACGGTTTGTGCAACCAACAAGAACACCAATGATAATTGGAAAAGGCCGGCAGAAGTTAAGATTTTTGCCATTCATCGATCAAAAGTAACCAAGGAACAAAGTGTCACACCTCTTGTTCCGGCATGGGCATTGGGGCATATTGTATGGGAAGATGAAAAGAATACACAGGAAGCCATTACCAATCTGGTTAACGACTACCTGGATCATGGCATTCCTGTTGACGGAACCATCATCGACAGCCCATGGACTACTGCTTACAATAATTTCATATGGGACAAGAACCGTTATCCAGATAGCGACGCCATGATTGACGGTTTCATGGAAAAAGGTGTGAAAGTACTGCTTTGGCTTACCGGATGTGTTAATACTAAAAGTATCGGTTGCGCACAGAATAAATGTGAGGAATTTGACTATGCAGTGTCACAAGGTTACGGCATCAACAATTCACAACAGAGCCATTGGTGGAAAGGAGACGGTATTCAAATTGACTTCACTAATGAGGAAGCAACCCAATGGTGGTATACCCAGCTAGACAAAGTGTATCGTGAAGGCATCTACGGATTTAAGGTTGATCAGGGGGAAACTTATTTTGGCGACATTGTGAGTACAAGCATTGGTAGCATGTCCAACAGCGCCTTCCGTCCTTATTATTATACAGCAATGGAACGTTATATTGCAAGCAAAAGAAATGACGGCTTCAACATTTCCCGTCCTTACAGTCACCAAGGCGGCTACCATGCCGATCCCGAACAAATGACCGGCGGATGGTGCGGCGACTTTGGTGGAGACTGGAACGGTTTGAAACTGCAAATCGACAACATCTATCGTTCTGCACTGAAAGGCTATGGTGCCATTGGTACTGAAATAGCCGGATTTATGGGGGCCAAATCAAACAAACAGCAGTTTATTCGTTACATCCAGTTTGGCGCCATGACTGCTTGCATGATCAACGGTGGCGAAAACGGAGCATTCTCCAACCACTTACCCTGGTGGCATGGTGATGATGCACTGGAAAGTTACAAAAAGGCCGTAGACCTTCACAATAGTTTGCGTCCTTATATTTTCTCCACTCTTGTAGAAAGTCATTTGACCGGATGCGGTTTGTTACAGGAAGTCAACCTTGAACAGGAAAGCCATCGTCTTGGTACTGATCTGTTTACCAAAGCCATCACCAGTAACACGAATAATGTCATGTTTACCATGCCGACAGAAGGCGAATGGGTAGAATGGAACACCCGGGAGCTTTTCAGTGCGAAACAAACTGCAGGACGAACATACGGTTACGACGAATTTCCTCTCTTTGTCCGCCGTGGCAGTATTATCCCAACTACACAAAATGACCAACTGACTCTTCTTATAACCCCATCCGAACAAGAAAGTACAGCGCTCCTGCATCTTCCCAAGGGTGAAGGTGTGGAATATGATGACTGCACAGTCTCATTCAATCCGTCAACAGGCAGCCTTGCCATTAAGGGAGCTGTTTCCCGTACCTACAGCATCCGTATTACGGATATAGAATCAGTCGGAACTATCACCGGTACAACAGTTTACAACTATAATGCAGACAAGAAAGAACTCACCCTCGAAACGAGCGGTACAGATATTAACATACAGATGGACAAACTAAGCCTGGCAACACTTACCGCCGGACAATACCATGAAGCTTTCGAAGGAATGGATTCAGCAACTGTTGACAAACCATACGATATTACAGAACTTATTACAGATGCCTCTTGTCGCGAAAAGTTAAGCTGGAACGGATCAGGACGTATCACCCAAAGCGGCCAACACTGGAGCGATGATATATCACGCACCTACCACTCATGTAATTATGCTTTAGGAGAACGTTCACAAACACTTATATTTCCCAAAAAGGGAGTATACGAACTCAATGTCACACTGCGAGGTGAACAAGGACAGGATTGCTGTACACTGTCATTGGGCGACCTTGTTTGCAACTACAAAGGTATGGGGTATACGGGAGGTACTGTTGCCACAGACGGCAGTGAATGGGCTTCACCCGATGAGGCCACTGCTGCCGGAAAGACATTTGCGAACAATGGAATCGGGTATGGATGGTTTATGACACACCTTATAATCCGTACCACTTCAGACAATCAACAAATTATCATCAGACAGCAGTTGAAATCGAAGAACGGTGTCAGTGACGACGAACAACCCAACCAATGTGGTGGCATGACGCTCACTTATTATGGCAATGAAAACCAAACCTATACGATAGTCAAGGACGGATACACGAACAAACTTCAAGGTGTCATATCACATTTAGAAATGCCAACAGAATTAGTTGATAGCAGTATTTTTATAGTTGACTTGACAAATGCGAGAATATGTGATTACAGTCAGATAGTCACAGACAAATCTCCCAATACACTGATTAAGGCTACTCCGTTACAACGTCTTTCCAATCCCCATAATGTATGGATAGACGGACATATCGCATCATTGAATCTTACCGACGGATATGGAATTAAAATACCTTCTGAAATTATAGCCGACAAGGCTTTTTATCAACGTGATGACAAAAACACCTACGGCACACTCTGTCTGCCGTTCCCGATCAGCAGCAATGATGATTTGCAACTGTTCAACATCAACTCATATACAACAGATGGAAAATTAATCATTTCAGCAATTGACAAGGTAAAAGCCGGACAGCCCGTCATCTATAAAAAACTTTCCGAATCAACCATACGACTGAACACTAATGATGCCGAACTGGCTACTGAAGCCGGCGCTACCACTGGATCTATCAAATTGGCAGGATGCTACGAAAAAACAGTTATCAGCCAACAAACTGAATCTTTCTATTACATTAAAGATAACCTGTTTCTCTCAGGAAATACAGTTCTTTCGGTTCTGCCTTTTTGGGCATATCTTGACGGTCGTAGTGCTGATCTAAAAGGCATAAGCATGTTCCTTATAGAGGAAACAGCTACAGGAATCAGAATCAACGAAGAAAATAAGCCTGAAAAAGCACCTATCTACACTCTGCAAGGTATCCGCGTCGCCAAACCATCCAAAGGCATTTACCTGCAAGGCGGCCGTAAATTTATCCATACTCGATAAAATCATGTGATAAACATTAAATCATAATTAAAAAGCCATTTAAACAAGGGTTAGTCAAACTTTATTCAATCATCTCTCAAAGAGTAAATAACTGATATCCTTGAATGGCAAACGATATTTGTCTGACTTATCTGCAAGATAATAAAACCAACAAATTCAGAAACAGACACAGATTCATGCACAGTTTATAAAAAGAGGGCATATCCTTGTCGATATGCCCTCTTCTTGTTTTATAATTTATTCCTGCGGTATGACTTCCTGCATATAGATGGCAGCCAGACTCCACGTAGCGGCATCATTGGTGGCCATCTTCGGATTTTCGATGACAGGCGCCGGCACTTCAGGCACTTGCACTTCACGTACCTCAAAAGGAATTTCCGTTTGACTTGTACCATTCCATAATTCTTCCCAAGCCTCGGCTGCCCAGTCTTTCCGACCGGTCTTATAAGCCGCATAGGCTTTCAGACGGGTAACGGGAAAACGGTTGTGCGTAATGGTATGGGCTTTCTCTCGGTATTCTGCCGCATGTTGAAGCCAAGCCTTATTCCAGGCCGGTACATTAACCATTTCCATCAACTCATTCATCACCTGAAAACCACCCATAATCGTCATCAAATGATTCGTATTCTGAACAGACGGATCACCCTCATAACTGACTTCACCCGTTGCCGGATCAAATCCCAATACGCCAGGACCGCAAAACAGGCCGTTAGGCAGAGCTGCAATCGTTTTCATTCCCGTAATAATCTTGTCCCGATAACGTTTGTCACGCGTACGTTCCCATTCTGTCATCCAGTTTCCGGCATAGGCCAGC
>OJNH01001526.1_pt1 | contig 17766 bp, 11 predicted proteins | sample 1597361 | NCBI WGS metagenome assembly OJNH01 (sample SAMEA2452136, study PRJEB22498) | human gut metagenome | biome: human feces; feature: human gut; material: feces | place: Australia | collected 2012
GCCACTGGTGTTCCTCCTAATATCTACGCATTTCACCGCTACACTAGGAATTCCGCTTACCCCTCCGACACTCTAGTACGACAGTTTCCAATGCAGTACCGGGGTTGAGCCCCGGGCTTTCACATCAGACTTGCCGCACCGCCTGCGCTCCCTTTACACCCAGTAAATCCGGATAACGCTTGCACCATACGTATTACCGCGGCTGCTGGCACGTATTTAGCCGGTGCTTCTTAGTCAGGTACCGTCATTATCTTCCCTGCTGATAGAGCTTTACATACCGAAATACTTCTTCGCTCACGCGGCGTCGCTGCATCAGGCTTTCGCCCATTGTGCAATATTCCCCACTGCTGCCTCCCGTAGGAGTTTGGGCCGTGTCTCAGTCCCAATGTGGCCGGTCACCCTCTCAGGTCGGCTATGGATCGTCGCCTTGGTGGGCCGTTACCTCACCAACTAGCTAATCCAACGCGGGTCCATCTTATACCACCGGAGTTTTTCACACTGCATCATGCGATGCTGTGCGCTTATGCGGTATTAGCAGCCGTTTCCAACTGTTATCCCCCTGTACAAGGCAGGTTACCCACGCGTTACTCACCCGTCCGCCACTCAGTCACAAAATAATCAGTCCCGAAGGAAATCAAATAAAGTGCTTCGTTCGACTTGCATGTGTTAAGCACGCCGCCAGCGTTCATCCTGAGCCAGGATCAAACTCTCATGTTAAAAAGTTGATCTCAGTCAAGTTAAACTTGGCTAATTCGTTCATTCAGGTTGCAAATAAATTTGCAACTGTCCGTAGCTCCTCAAACAATTCTGCAAGCAGATTGTTTTCATCGCTTTCGCACAAATTCTGAATTTACTGTTTTAAAGGTCTTCAATTTTCATTGAAGCGTTCTGATTGATTCTCAAAATCTTTCAAGGTTTCTCACTGTTCAGTTATCAATGTTCTTTGTTTTGCTCTCTTGCGACAGCTTGATTATTTTATCAAATCACTGTTCGTTTGTCAAGCACTTTTTTTATTTTTTGAACTCTGTTTTAAGTTCTCTGTCTTGCGACAGCTTGTTTATTCTATCAAAATGTTTTTCATTTGTCAAGAACTTTTTTCATAACTTTTTCAACTTATTTTTTTCAAAGCAGTATCTATAAAGTCATGTCTGTAAATTGTAACTCACAAGCTCTACAACTCAATGTGTCCCGCGAGTCAGCTTTGATATAATATCATCCCGGCACACATATGTCAACGGATTTACTGCAATTAATTAAAGTAGTAAAACTATCTTAAAAAACACAAATTTTCTAAATTGTCTGTTTATTATATGCAATTCTCACAATTACTATCTGACAGCCTCTATTGCTTCCTTGATATTTGCCACACCGACAATCTCAATTCCACTAATATGCGACACTCCTGCAAGACACACTTTGGGAACAATACACTTTTTAAAGCCAAGCTTCTTTGCCTCAGCAACACGCTGCTCGGACATGGTAACTCCGCGCACCTCTCCGCTTAAGCCCACCTCTCCAAAGCATATGGTATCCTCACGCACAATAATATCCTTTTTGCTTGATGCGATTGCAAGCACTATCCCAAGGTCTATCGCCGGTTCGTTCATCCTTATACCGCCTGCTATATTCACATAAGCGTCACAATCTGACAATGACAGGTTGGCTCTTTTTTCAAGGACCGCCATGAGTAGATTTACTTTATTATAATCTGTACCATTTGCTGTACGCCTTGGATTATTAAAAAAGCTGTGACATACAAGAGCCTGTATCTCGAGAAGTATCGGGCGGCTTCCCTCTATGGAACATGTGACAATTGATCCTGATGCTCCCTCGGGCTTACCGCTAAGCATATACTCCGACGGATTTTCCACCTCAACAAGCCCCTCCGCCTTCATTTCAAATACGCCTATCTCATTGGTCGAACCAAATCTGTTCTTAACACCTCTAAGTATCCTGTACGACTCATACCTGTCACCCTCAAAATAAAGCACAGTATCAACCATATGCTCCAACGTCCTCGGCCCCGCAACCGCACCATCCTTTGTCACATGTCCTACTATAAAAACAGAAATACCCAGAGTCTTTGCAAGCTGCATAAGCACTCCGGTTGTCTCCCTGACCTGTGAGACACTGCCCGGTGCCGACGCTATCTCCTCATTGTACATAGTCTGGATGGAATCTATTACAACAACCTCCGGTTTTTTTCGTTGAATCACGTCCTTTGCTATATCAAGACTTGTCTCACATAAAAGCTCCAGTGAATCCGTAAAATCGCCAAGTCTGTCGGCACGCATCTTTATCTGATGCAGTGATTCCTCACCTGACACATAAAGTAATGGCACCTTTTTTTGTGAAAGTTCCCTGCATACCTGAAGTAGAAGCGTGGATTTTCCTATACCCGGATCTCCTCCCACAAGCACAAGTGACCCCCTCACAATTCCTCCACCAAGTACTCTGTCAAACTCGGCTATACCTGTCACTATACGCTCCTCTTTCTCGCTTTTTACTGCCGAAAGAGGCAGAACCTGTGACGCCTTTGATTCTTTTTTTACTTTTCCCGACGAGCTTATCGACTTTTTATCTACGGTTTCCTCTACAAATGTATTCCATTCCTTACAGGCCGGGCACTGTCCCATCCATTTTGCCGATTCATAACCACATTCCTGGCAGAAAAATACAGAGGTCTTTCCTTTTGCCATATTGTTCTCCTTTATAAAATACAAAAAGCCCGGCTTTCACCGGGCTAAAAATATGCTCTATTTTCTTGATACTTTGATATCGACTGAATCAACACCCTCAAGCTCTACGCTTAAGCTGAGCTTGCCGCCGAGATTTGTCTTCATAGTACCTGCAACAGCTCCAGCTATATCAATTTCGTACTCTGTCTCCTCTTCAAGGCCAAGAGTAATCTGAGCATCCTCAGGTCCCTCCACAGTAAATGTCACTGTATCAGCAGTCTCCTCGAAATCCATAACCGCTGTTCCCGGAACAGACTCGTATACAAAGAGTCCGTTTCTTTCGAGCTTTGTAATCTCCTTAAAGGTCTTTACCTTGTAGATATCTCCATCCTTCTCAAAATTATCAAGCTTTGCCTTTGCAGCCAATGTATAATCTCCGAAGCTGAGCTTTCCGTTTTCCTCAGTACGGATTAATTCACTTATTACAGCCATTTTTATCCTCCCGTAGCTATATTGATATATTAATTATAAATCCAATTCTACTCAACAGTCAATGAAATTTGTTTGTTTTTCGTAGAAATTATTACCTTATTGCCGCGCTTAATTTTGCCGGTAATAATATCCTCTGACATACGGTCTTCAATCTCCTCCTGAAGCTTTCGTTTAAGAGGTCTTGCGCCATATTTTCTGTCATAGGCTTTGTCCACGATAAAGGATTTTGCACTGTCGCGCACTGTGAGCTCTATATCAAGCTGTTCTTTACAGCGTTTCTTAAGCTCCTTTACAAGAAGTGTCACTATATGCTTCATGTCATCCTTGTTGAGAGCTCTAAATACAATAGTCTCGTCGATTCGGTTCAAAAACTCAGGTTTAAATATACGGCGGACCTCCTCCATGACACTGTTCTTCATACGCTCGTGATCCTGCTTTTCATCCTCACCAGCGCCAAAGCCAAGGCGCTTTGGTTCTATAATTGAAGAAGCTCCTGCATTTGATGTCATGATGATTATTGTATTCTTGAAATCAACCGTGCGCCCCTGTGAATCAGTGATTCTGCCATCATCAAGCACCTGTAAAAGTATATTGAACACATCAGGATGTGCTTTTTCTATCTCATCAAACAGTATAACAGAAAAAGGATTGCGTCTGACCTTCTCTGAGAGCTGTCCGCCCTCCTCATGACCCACATATCCCGGTGGTGAACCAATCATCTTTGAAACACTATGCTTTTCCATGTACTCTGACATGTCAACACGTATCATGGCATCTTCTTTGCCAAAGACAGCCTCAGCAAGCGCCTTTGACACCTCTGTCTTACCTACTCCTGTCGGTCCCAAAAACAGGAATGAGCCAATCGGCTTCTTAGGATCCTTTAAACCAACACGGCCTCGTCTGACTGCCTTTGCGACAGCAGAAACAGCCTCCTCCTGTCCTATTACACGCTTGTGAAGTATCTGTTCAAGCTTTGCAAGTCGTCCTGCCTCTGACTCTGTAAGCTTATTTACAGGTATTTTGGTCCATCCCGATACTACATCCGCTATCTCATTTTCGCCGACTACAGGCTGGTTTTTGGCTCCTGTGCGACGATTCTTTCTGATAAGCTTCTGCTGTTTATTTTCAAGTACTTCCTTTTCTGACATAAGCGCGCCGGCAGCTGCGAGATCTCCTTTCGATAAAGCATTTTCCACCCGGTTCTGCTTATCTGTTATCTCTTTTTTCAGAGCAAGCAGCTCGTCAGATGATGTCAGATTCTTAAGCCTTATCCTGGCTGCCGCTTCATCCATCAGGTCTATCGCCTTATCAGGTAAAAATCTGTCATTTATATATCGTGCAGAAAGGTTTACTGCTGCTTTCACACCCTCATCTGTTATGATGACACCATGATGTTTTTCATAGATTCCCTTTAATCCTGTGAGTATCTCTATTGTCTCATCCACACCCGGCTCCTCAACCATCACCGGCTGGAAACGGCGCTCAAGCGCAGCATCCTTTTCCACGTATTTGCGGTACTCTTCTATGGTAGTGGCGCCGATTACCTGTACCTCGCCTCTGGCAAGCGCAGGCTTTAATATGTTAGATGCATCTAACGAACCTTCTGCTCCTCCTGCACCTATTATAGTGTGAAGCTCATCAATGAAAAGCAGTACATTTTTGGCATTTGAAACCTCGCTTATCACCTTCTTGATACGCTCCTCAAACTCACCACGATACTTTGATTTGGCTACAAGCCCGGACATATCAAGGGAAACCAGTCTCTTTCCCAAAAGAATATCCGGAACATTGCCACTGACTATATCCTGTGCAAGTCCTTCTACTATAGCGGTCTTGCCCACTCCCGGCTCTCCAATCAGACATGGATTGTTTTTGCCACGGCGGCAAAGTATCTGGATAACGCGCTCCATCTCCTTTTTTCTGCCTATAACAGGGTCAAGAAGCCCTGCCTCTGCCATATCTGTCAAATCTCTGGAATACTGATCTAATACAGGAGTCGCAGAATTGTATGATGTACTGTAGCTTTTCATCAGATCCCTGTATGCAGACGGATCCTCACCCATCGCACCAAGAATATCTATAAACATCTTCTGACTGTTAACACCCATGGTGTTTAAAAGTCTTGCAGCTGCACAGTCTCCCTGCAGTACTATAGCCATCAGCAAGTGTTCTGTACCTATCTCATTGCACTCAAATCTATCGGCTTCCTCCGATGCACGCTCCAATACTCTCTGTGTCCTTGGTGAATAGCCATCCCTGTCCATCACTTCGATGTTATCCCCCGGTGAAATCAGGTCTTCAATCATCGAAATAAGCTTATCATATTCCACATTGCAGGCTGTTAGAACCTCAGCTGCCACACCGGTGCCCTCTTTTATAAGGCCAGCCAGTATGTGCTCTGTTCCAACATAGCTGTAATTCATTTTCTTTGATATACGTGCAGCCAAATCTATTGCTTTTTTAGCCTTACTTGTATATGGTTTCAAGTCATATCCTCCAGTCATATTCACTAATTTAAGTCGATGAACTGCAAATCATCATCCTCGCTGTCATCTTCATTGTCATCCATTGCACTGCTGTCTATAGTCTCAGACGGCTTATTTCCCTCATTGACAAAGCCATCAAGTGCCATTTGAACCTGATTCTTTAAAGCATCCTCATCAGCATCGTTTTCTGTGTCAGAAACGTTTTCCTGCCTTGAATCGTCTTTTAAATCAAACTCAGAGTTTTCATTCTCAACAGCTTTCTTAGAATCAGGTGTAATTTCTACGGTTCTTCCGACATAGGATGCATTTGATATATTTTCATCCGTAGCCATCTTTTGCTCATCTGCAGCACCTTCCGCTGTTTCTTCTGCGACTTCATCTGCCGGCTCTTCTACAGCTTCATCTGCTGTTTCTTCTGCGGCTTCACCTGCCGACTCTTCTGCAGCTTCTTCTGCCACTTCATCTAACGGCTCTTCTGTAACCTCTTCTTCCAGCTCATCTGCTATCTCGTCCGCAGTTTCATCAGTTGTTTCTTCCAAAGCTTCATTTGATACATCTTCTGCTGCATCATCTACATCATCATCGTCATCATGATAGTCCATTGCCTTATATTTTCTGTTTTTCACAGCTGATACAATAAGCAACAGTAACAGAATAATGATAATAAGAACCAGTATTGCAGCTAAAACAAGATATTTATTGGCAATTCCCGGGACAAGCTCGCTCTTTGTTGTATCGTTTTCCTCCTGTGCCACTGTAGGTGTACTGAGCTCAGTTCTCATATATGTGCCATCTACGCTATCATATGTGTACCAGCCACTCTCACCATTGTCATTCATAGCGTATACGAGGTAAAAATCCTTTGTCTGATCATCGGTTTTTTCGGCTTTGGTCTGGTAGGCTGTTGCCACCCCCTTGCCCTCTATGGAGAGTGATACCTCATTATATCCCTCAGGCACATCATCTACCTTAGGCAGTAAAACCACTATAAAATGTGACTCTGAATTGATACGGACAAACTCATATGCTGCATTCTGTGCTGCATCATATACAAAAAGCCCATTGCCGCTTTCCGACTGTAAATACACAAGCGTGATATCACCAAAGGTGCCATGAAGGGTATTGTATTCAAGTCCGTCAATCACTGTCTTTGAGTGCTCAAAGCCTTCAGGAACAACATCCTCCGGAATGTCATTTACCATAGTCCACTCTGTGCCATTTATATCGAACTTCTTCCAGTTATCCTGCTTATCTGCATTCTCCGGATCATCCTCGGCTCTTCTGGTAACAACTATATTGTATGTGCTTGTGCTGCCGTCCTCTGCTGTCACAACAACGCTGACCGTATTCTCTCCAACCTCAAGTGAATCATTGCCTGTGACGGATGTCACACTCGCCTTGGAATCAGCCGGATTTGCTGTAACCGCAAGGCTTGAACAGCTGTAATCTACTGTAGCTGTGTAATCCTTTGTCGCAGCAGAAAACTCAGGGGAAAGCGTACCTGCTGAGATAACAAGTGAACCAAGAGATGCGTTTGAGGATTTCTTTTCCTCTTTGTTTTCATTATCTTTATTTGCATTGCTGTCATTGCCGGTATTGCTGCCGGAATTGTCCTTGTTATCCTTGTTGCTGTTTGAATCATTGTTTGATGAAGCACTTGTTACCGTCACCTTCGTGCTGGCACCGGTAATTGTACCTCCGGCATCGTTGCCCTCTGCATCTCCTACAACTGTACAATATGCCTTTATAGTGCAGCTTCCTGCGCCCTTCGCCGTAAATGAAAATGACTGTGATGTCGGATATCCCTCAACAGCATCACCAATATTGGTCACAGCATCGCCTCCGTAACTCAGCACTCCATCGTTAGAGCTTTTGATAACTACTGTACCAAAATATCCTGACGGCATGGAAACAGTCACCTTAACTGTTTTTCCAACAGTTACAGAGCTTGAGCTCACACTGAGTCCAAGTCCCTGCGCATATACATGCTCGGCAGGTGTGAAAACAAGCATCACCGCCATAACAAGTGATAATATACATCCAAATAATTTCTTCATATTTTTCCTCACATTTCTAATTCTGCGATATCTTTGATTTGCCCAGTATGTGTCTGTTCATGATTATCATATCAAGGGCATTTCCACCATCACCCTTTCTGTTAGCATCAGCTGCCTCCAGATAAGCACCTGTGAGTGTTCCCTTTCCTAAGATATGTCTGTTGAGCTTAATCATATCAAGAGCATTTACAGCACCATCACCATTGATATCTCCATATATAACAATATCGTATGTCTTTTTCAGATTACCTGAAGCATCATAAACAGCCACTTTATTGCCTGTTGCAATCTTTCCGCTGTTTTCTGAGCCTGAGCTTGTCAGAAGCTTTACAGTACCTGATGCTGATACTGCTATATTCTTCACAAAATCAGCTGCACCGGTTCCAGGCTCAATGCCTGTAATATAAGTACCTATACTGTATTTACCTGATGTTATGTTTACATCTGTATTATTTTGGTTATTATTGTTCTGATTATTATTGCCACCTGCATTATTTACAGATGCCGCCTGCCTGTTTATATTGATAGTGTATGTTCTTGTATCACCGCTTTGCGACTTGCATTTTACCTTAATTGTATTATTTCCGACAGCAAGCGAATAGCTTCCTGTGCCTGAAACACCACTGTTTCCTGAAACTGCATCTGCCGAAACAGTCACTGAGCTTATGGCATTTGAAACAACTGCTGAATAGCTTGTTGTCGCTCCATTGAAGGCCGGTGTGAGTGTTACACCGCTTATCGCAAGCGACTGCAGATAGTTATTGGTATCGCCAGCTTTATCGAAGCCCACTGCTGACGATGGCATATTGTTGTATACAGGTATTTTAAATACAAAAGCCTGATTCTTGTCTGAATATCCTTTAGCCAGACTCTGTCCCTCAGTAAGAGCCGCTGTGGCATTGCCCATGTACTGATGAAAATACAGCGAGCTTGTATTTACTACATTAAACTTCTCAAAATACAGTGTATTTTGACCCTTATTTATATAATTGCTGCCCACCTTTACAGCTCCGCCGCTTATGGACTTTGCTCTTGTATTCCAGCCCTGCTTCTTGGCAAAAGCCAGACCATTTTTATAAATCTGGGCCTTCGTGTTTCCGGTTGCACTAAAATTAAAATAATTATAATATCCTTCGTATCCGGAATATGTACCCGAAATAAGAGGGCTCGTTCCCTTTTGTCCCTGCTCCTGCTTTATACGCGATGCTATATGGTATGCACTTACTCCACTGCTCTTTGCCACATCCATGAATGTACTTGCATAATTGATTTTCTCACCATTGTTGGAATATGTCTTTGTTCCCTCCATAAATGTGCCTTTTACTATGGACTGAACACCTTCAAGTGCCTCATTCGGACTGTATGCCAGACTCTGAAACTGAAAAATATTGGTCTCATCAAGAAAATTCCTTGGATCCATGAGATAAGCAATATAGGCACTGCTTGCTGACACCCATCCCGGTTCGTACTCAACCCACTTATTTGTTGACCAGTTATATGCTCCGGCAGCTGTGGATTTCTTGGCATTGTCTGCTGATTTGGATACCAGATTAAGTCCGTTTACACTTTCATTTTCAATCACCGTATCCCAATTCAAACCTGTATTTACAGCCTCAAATGTCCAGCTTGGATACTTATTGTGAAGAGCTGTAAGGTTTGGAATATAGCTGTCTGGAAAGCCTGCATTCTTCATAGCCGTGACAAAATCAGTATTGTCTCCGCTATTATTGTATGTCACCTTTATGTATGTACTGATAGTCCAGCCCGTAAATGCCTTGCCGTTTAAAGTACCCTTGACATTATACCAGACCACACCGTTTACCCGGGTCTCTCCAATTATGTCAACCTGATGGTTCCAGTTGAGTGAGACAACCTTGGTAGTGCCGGATGTGCCTGCTGCATTGCGGACATATACATTGCCACCTGTAATCGTACCTGTAGCATATGCTCCCGATGCGGTTGCAAGGGCAAGCTGTTCCTCATTATTCTGCTGTATGGCATCCGCATTGCCGGTGTCTGCCGAAGCATCCCCTGTCTGCGCATTGTCTGATGCAGCTGTGCCGGTACCTGCTGATACAAAATCAGACCTGATATAGCTGACACACTCCTCATTATTTGCTGCCAGATTGTACTTTGCCTTGTACCACACCTTGCCGTCTGCACCTGTGGTCTGCTCAAGAATAGTAATATCCTTGCCGTTTGAAAGCTTGTGCTCCAGCTCATACTCTGTGCCCGGTCCGCTTCTCGCCGCTACCCAGTATCTCTCATCACACACAACCTTAGCCGCCTGATCCGCATAGACTGCTATGCTGCTGTATGGTGCCAGGTCACATGCGGCTAATGACAATGTTACGACAGAGGCTGCCAGAAATTTATTTATCTTTATCATCAAATCCCATCTTTCTTATGTGCATTGTTTACATTAATCCATTATCCATTTAATTATAATAGAATATGACCTTTGTATCAATGTATTCGGCAGAAATTTATTATTTTTTTATTAATTAAAAAACTCCCTTCAACGTGCAGCTCATGCTTACGTTTCAGGGAGTTGCCTGATTCATATTCTGCTTATTCTTACTGTCTCCTGTAGCTTTTCTAGCTGAACAGGGATTTTATCTTATCCCATAAATCCATGAAAAAGTTACCAATCTTTTCCCAGAAGCCCGGGTCATTTATCTTATCGCCAAGCTTTGATGCCCAGTCCTGTGCCTGGTTGATGACTGAATCCCAGTCGATATTGGCATCCTTTAGCTTCATTAAAAGAGATGTAAGCTTTGCAATATCATCATCAGAAAGCTTCAGATCGTAATCCTTTGCAGCATCCTTTATCGCATCCTTTATCTGGCTTTCATCCTTGAGCCTTCCATCGGCAAGCTGCTTCTTTAGGTCTGCAATCATTGCCTCGATATCCTGCGAATCGCCGTCAATGCTCTTGTTGAGCTCTCCTGTTGTGACAAGCTCATCCATCGCTGCGTCTGTCACCTTGTCGTCAAGCTTCTTGCCTGTCATCTCCTCGTATGCCTTTAGCGTGCCTACAAGTGCTGCCGTTCCGGAAATAGGGAATGGTCCTGCGACTATGATTTTAGCATCAGCTATGCCTGCTGTGGCAAGCGCATTCTTGTACATTCCTACCGTACAGTAATTGATATTGTGCGTGGAAACACTAAGACCCGCACCCTTTTTATCCTCTGTAATGAGTACTGAGGAAAGTGACCTTGTGCCAATCTCGCTCTTGCTGATGTATGAATCGAGGTACTTGTGCTCCTCATCATTATTTACATAGACCACATCGTAATTGTCCAGATCAGTGAGCTCGATTCCCATAAATCCAAGCACTGTCGCTCTCTGATCCGGTGTGAGGTCTGCTCCAAGACTTAAGTATGGCTTATCATTTTTGCTGATGGTCACCTTGTCGTTTGCCTCACTGCCGGCTGTAGTTGTGCTGTCTGTGTTACTCTTATCAGCTGCGTCACTGCCTGATACATCAACGCTTGAAACTGTATCAGTCTGCGTAGCTGTCTCTGTTGCAAATACTGCCGGATTCATCGTAAACAGTGTAACCGCAGCAAGCACGCTACATACAATACTCTTTGCTTTTTTCTTTATTAATCTAATCATTTTTCCTCCAATCTACTGCTCTATATCATACGAAATTGTAAAGTTGCTTCCGTCGAAGCTGACATCTGCCATGCTTCCGCATACCACAGGCATCATCGGCGACATATGACCTATATCCAGATCCATGATGATTGGCACATTAAACTCTCTAAGCAGTGATGAAAGCGCCTGTCTGTGGTCTATGCCAAACATTTCCTCTCCAAAGTGCGCCGGGCGTCCGATAAGAAAGCCCTTTACATTTGAAAACCATCCTACATTTTTCATCTGCCACATAGCCCTTCTCATGCCCATCACATTAAGGTCACAGGCCTCAAGGAACCATATGATACCATCATCACTGTAGCGCTCATTAAATTCCCTTACATGGTCAAACGATGTACCAAGCAGATTGATAAGACAATCCATGCAGCCACCAAGCAGCCTGCCTCTCATGGTAAGCCTGCTTTCCTTTGCCACCGCAGGAATAGAGCTGATACACGACTTTTCAGTCAGGTTGTAGCCCACAAACGGAGCATTCTCATCCTTTATCGATTCCTTCTCCCACATAGGGTAATTGGTAAATGAAAGCTTCCTGCCACAAAGCAGATTAAATGCATCGGTAAGTGACTCATGCCACACCTCCATGCCAAAGCTGCCCGCACACGGCCCGTAAATACCTGCTGTATCTGCAATAGTAGCCTCCAAAAATGTGAAATTTGTGTTGTCGGAATAGCCCATGTACCATTTCGGCTTTGACTGTTTCACGCGCTCAAAATCAATATAAGGCACTACCTCGCACATCAGCTCGCCACCACCACAGGATATAAGCACATCACTGTCAGCAGAAGCATAGCTCTCGTTCAGTTCTTCTGCGCACTTCTTAGGTGTATTGCTGATACCTATGCCACTGTCGCACCTGCAGTTAGGTCCCTCTATCGTCTTATAACCCATGCTGTGAAACCTTTTAATGGCATTGTCAAAGGCACTCCTGTACGGCTCTGTTGTACAGCCCATCGAAGGCGCCACAAAGCCTATTGTTCCTCCATCCTTTAGAAATTCAGGGTATCTCATGTTTCTATCATCCTATCACTATTATTTACATATCTAAGCTTCTGTCTGAAGTAAAATATGTAGGATTTTATCATTTCTGTCAAGGTCATTTTACTGTCATAATTAAATGTCGTCGTGTACTGCACATGCTGTCTGTTGCACCAGTTGTATATATCATGCAGACTTATCGAATCAACATTCTTCATATTGTTCATAAACACCTTAACCTTTGAAAGCTCATCCTCACTGTCAATGTATAGATGAAAGATAGTATTCGGACATTCAATTATTATCTGCTGTTCTTCTATATTTTTCATCACTGTATCCTCTATTGAATAATGTATCCTGTGTGATTAAAAACATTATCATCTGTCACACCGGGATGTGAGTAATAACAAAATATCGTAACTGTTCAGTACCTTCACAGTTAAAAAATATTACATAACCATAGTACTACACCGGCGTCACAAAATCCAGTCATTTTTGCCTGCCAATTCTTACTATTTTATTAAGAAAAACGGTAAATATTATACTCCCTCACAGTCAAATGCCGGGATGAAGCTGTCCTTTGCCACGTCACCCTCCTGTATAAATGCATTCGTGATTCCTATTTTAAGGGCATAGTCAACAAGCCTTTCATACTCTCTCCTTGTCACTGTGCGGTTTATCTCAGGATAATCCTTTAGTGCAATCGGCGTAAACTGGCTCATCATGCTTATATATACGTGATCATGATATGTATCATACAGGTACTTAAGTACAGCCTTTGCATCATTCACATGTCCCGGCAGTAGAAGCTGTCGCACAATAACTCCCTTTTGTATGAGTCCTGTCGCATCGTCAATCACGACATCCGGCTGCTGCCTGACCATCTCTGAAAGCGCCTGCTTTGCGACAGACGGATAATCCTTTGCCCTTGAATACCTTGCCGAAAGCGTACTGTCCATATATTTAAAATCCGGAAGATACACATCCACTATGCCCTCAAGCAGCTTTAGCTCTGTCACATTTTCATATCCGCTCGTATTGTATATAATAGGAAGCTTCATGCCGCGGCTTTTTGCATCGTTTACCGCCCACACTATATCAGGGATATACTGCCCCGGTGTGACCAGATTGATATTATTTGCGCCTTTGTCAGCAAGTTCCATAAAGATATCACTCAGCCTCTCTTTACTGATCACCTTTCCCTCTTTTCCGTCAGAAATCTCCCTGTTCTGGCAGAACACGCAGTGCAGGCTGCAGCCTGAGAAAAAGACTGCCCCGCTTCCTCTTTTTCCTGATATGCACGGCTCCTCCCAATAATGAAGCGCTGCTCGCGCCACCTTTATTTCAGATGAAACGCCACATACACCTGTTTGTCCGGTGCTTCTGTTTATGCCACATTTTCTGGGACACAATAAACAATCTTCGTATTTATTCATATTTTTCATTTTAACCCTTGCTAAAAATAATGTTTGATACTACAATCTATATGATTAAAGGGTCAAAAGGTATCATCGATGCATGCTTGCATGCAATTCGATGTATACCTTAGTGACCCGCACTACACCGAGAAAGTAGCAATTTGCTGCGGGGACGCAGGAAATTAGCGGATTTTGAGGTGTAGTCAGATTACGGGAATGCGTAGCATGTAGTAATCTGATTAATCATCATTTTATAATTATATCATAACTATTCTTACAGAAGAGAATAGTTAAAATACACAATAAGGAGATTACAATGAATCAGTCAAACTGTATCGTCGCCCAGTCAGGCGGCCCAACTGTTGCAATCAACGCAAGCCTTGCAGGAGTCATCGCAGGAGTAAAAAGCTCTGAGAAATACGATATCTGCTATGGCGCCGTAAACGGAATACTCGGCATATTAAATGAGAATTATCTCAATCTGTCAGATATTTTTGCAGATGATGCTAATCTTGAAAAGCTTAAGACCACACCTGCCATGTATCTTGGATCATGCCGCCACAAGCTACCTGATTACAAGGATGATGATTCACCATATGTATACATCTTCCACCAGTTCGATAAGCTTTCTATAAAAGCTTTCTTTTACATCGGCGGAAATGATTCGATGGATACCGTATTAAAGTTATCCGATTATGCAAAAAAAATCAACAGTGATGTGAAAATTGTAGGGATTCCAAAAACCATCGACAATGATCTGTGCATGACAGACCATACTCCGGGATTTGGCTCTTCCGCCAAATATATCGCATCAAGCATGCTTGAGATAGCCCATGATACCTTTATCTATGCTGTTAAGAGTGTGACAATCGTTGAAATCATGGGACGTGACGCAGGATGGCTCACTGCCGCTTCCGCTCTCGCACGTAATGAGTACAATACAGCTCCTCAGTTCATCTATCTGCCTGAGGTGGATTTCGACAAGGACAAATTTGTTGCCGATATAAAAGAAGCCCTCGAGCACACTAACAATGTAATAGTTGCCGTATCTGAAGGAATACATGACGCAGACGGCTCATACATTACATCATCAAATGCCGCATGTGACCAGTTCGGACACCAGCAGCTAAGCGGTGCCGGAAAAGCTCTTGAGTTCATCGTAAAGGAAAACATCGGTGTCAAGGTGCGCTCTGTAGAGGTAAATGTGCTCCAGCGCTGTGCCTCACATCTTGCATCATTAACCGATATCGAGGAATCTTTTGCTCAGGGTAAAAAGGGTGTCACTATTGCAGCAGAGGGTGTGACCGCATCAATGGTATGCTTAAAGCGCATCTCAAATAATCCTTATCAGGTGGAATACACATATTCTGCTATCAAGGATATCGCAAACGAGGCCAAGTCTGTGCCAAGAGAGTGGATCAATGATGCTGGCAATGATGTGAAGCCTGAGCTTATCGAATACTTAAAGCCACTTATTCAGGGAGAAACCGCTGTAGTCTACAAGAATGGTCTGCCTGACTATATGGATGTGTCACATCTTCACAAATGTAACTGATTTTAGCTGCCGCCTACACCCCGGTGTGGGCAGCAACAGCATATCTCCAAGGAGGTCGATTTACATGAAGAAAAAAGTGCTTATAACCTGCGCCGTTGTGCTTGGTGTGCTTTCGGCTGTTTATCTTGGCTTTGCCTTTTATTTTAGCAGCCACTATCTGTTCAACACAAAGATTAACTCTGTAAAATACGCAGGTAAAACTGCAAAAGAGGCATTAGAAAAAAATACAGCCCTAAGCCGCGACTATCTGCTCACAATCACTGATAGAAAAGGCAACAGCTTTTCACTTAAGGGACCTGATTTTTCCTATGAATATGTCTCAAACGGTGACGAGGAGCAAATCCTAAAAAGTCAGAATGCTTTTACATGGCCTGTCAGTCTTTTCAAAGCTCAAAACTATACTCTAAAGGGTTCATCCAAATATGACGATGCCGCTTTGGCGGAAAAGCTCAAGGCTCTTGATATTTTCAGTGATGACTACATTGAAAATCCGGAGGATGCCCATATCGAGATAAAAGACGGCGAATACGATGTGATTGAAGAGAAAAAAGGCTGCAAGCCGATATATGACAGCATCCTTACCGAGGTAAAGGACGCCCTGGACAACGAGCTTCCAAAACTTGCCTTAAGTGATGACTGTTATGAAGCTCCAAAAATCACAAAAAACAGTGATACAATCAAAAATGAAAAAGAAGCCCTCGACAAATACACTGCTTCAACCATCACTTACAAAATTGAAGGTGCCGACGAGAAGCTTGACTCAGCCAAAATCCTTGATATGCTAAGCATCTCAGATGATGGCAGCGTGAGCATAGATGATGCCAAGGTCACTAAATATGTCCAGCAGCTTGCTTCCAAGTACAATACCTTCGGCCGCAAACGCTCATTCAAGACATCGTCCGGTGACACTATTGAAATAGGTGGTGGAGACTACGGATGGGTAGTCAGCAAGAAAAATGAGAAAGCCCAGCTCCTTTCAGATTTAGAGGGAGGCAAGCCTGTAGAAAGAGAGCCTGTTTACGAGCAGACTGCTCTTCACCGCGGTGCTGACGACATAGGTAATACATACATAGAGATTGACTACACAAAGCAGCACATGTGGTATTACAAAGATGGTGCTCTCCAGATGGAGTCTGATTTCGTATCAGGTAATCTCGCCCGTCAAAATGGCTCTGTAGACGGTGTATACAAGATTGTTTACAAGCAGAGAAATGCTACTCTTGTCGGCGAGGGATACTCTTCTCCTGTCAGCTATTTCATGCCGTTTGCCTACAATATAGGTATCCATGATGCCAGCTGGCGTGATACCTTCGGAGGAACCATTTACAAAACCTCGGGCTCACACGGATGTATCAATGTGCCTCCTGCTTTTGCAGAGCAGCTGTTCAATGCTGTGGATAAGGGCACTCCTGTTGTTGCCTACTACAGAGAGGCTGTCACTCTGACAAACAATGCTGCAAAGATGTCCAATGCATACTCGTATGTGGCTCCTGATGCTGCACAATAATTAATAATATTGGCCCGCCCGGCAGAGGTGCTCCCGACGAGCTAACGCTACGCAGCTAAGGTACTGCGCTAGTCGCTCTTTCGGGAGCACCTCTGCCGGGCGGGCCAATCCCCATGTGCCGGTCGCTTTTTCTTACTCTTTCGCTATATTCATGCGATTCTTCCATCTGAAAGTGTGTTAAAATCTGCTTACATTGAAGTATTTTCCACTACTCCAGTAACAAAATGTCAATAGTTGTTTAATCATTGCCTGCCACTTTATCAAGAAGTCTTGCGGAAGTCCGCTTTGCTTCCCTTGTAGCATGGGCATAGACATTCATGGTGGTACTCACGTCTGAGTGTCCTAACAGTTCCTGCACATCCTTAGGCTGAGCCCCGTTGGATAAGAGGTTTGTCGTGTAGGTATGCCTTAATGTGTGGAAATGGAAACCTTCAAGCTCCGGCACATTTTCTGTCATTCCCAAATGGTAATACTCGTAATGCACCCGATTCTTTTCCATTACCTCTCTGTAAAAATTCCGCTGATAAAGTTCTCCATACTGAAAACGATTTACTTACTAAGAAAAAAGAGCTTGAAAGCAAGATTGCCACCAAAGAGGAAGAGATCCGAACTCTCAAAGCCAGATTATCCAATATCGTCAGACAGCATGAATTTGCAACAGTACAAGACTTCTACACAGCATTCTATACTGCACAGCGTGCCTTTGACGCATATCAGAAAGAACGTTCTAAGTGGGAAGAAGCATACGGAGAGAAAGTTACTCCAAAGTTCGAAACCATACACGACAAAATAAAAAGGTATCAGGAAAAGTCTGACAACCAGAACGCCAATCGACCTTATCAAAGCAAAGATAAAGGGGCGAGATAATCGCCCCTCAATTTCATTGCTTAATTTTTTCAAAAATGAAGTTCAGAACACTCATCATCAAGAAATCA
>OJNH01001538.1_pt1 | contig 17671 bp, 10 predicted proteins | sample 1597361 | NCBI WGS metagenome assembly OJNH01 (sample SAMEA2452136, study PRJEB22498) | human gut metagenome | biome: human feces; feature: human gut; material: feces | place: Australia | collected 2012
TGACAATGGTGGCATGACGGCGGATGCAGATGCCGGGGGAACACAGGCAGGCATGGGTAATAAGCCGAAGCCGGCGCGCTCAGAGGACATAACGGAGGTCATCAGGAACTGGCGCTCAATATGCAATGGATTGTCGATGGCATTGAAGCCGATTCTTGAGCACTATACAACCAAGGCGAACGGCGGCGGTAATAAGCTCCAGCTCATATATGAGGATGCGACCTACTATTCCATGGTATCAAGGCAGGAGGCTATCGACACGATAAAGCAGGCGATAGCCGCAAAGACAGGGCTTGACATGGAGATAGAAGTGATACATGCTGAGAGCGGAACGGATGTCTCACAGGAGTACGATACCCTTGAGGATATATGCAGAATGAATATCGTGGAGGAAGACTTCTAGGATTTTGTTGTAGACATATTTTGATTATTAAAATATAATATAATATTGTCTGGACTTGAAAATATATGTTTGGCGGATATGCCATGCCTTAGAGCCGGAATGGTTTTACGGAATGGCTTTTAACATTTAATTACAGAATAAAGGAGAATTTTATTATGGCAAAAAGAGGCGGTTTTCCGGGTGCTATGCCTGGTAATATGAATAATCTGATGAAGCAGGCACAGAAGATGCAGCGTCAGATGGAGGAGACTACAAAGGAGCTTGAGGAGAAGGAAATTACAGCGTCGGCGGGCGGCGGTGCGGTTTCCGTAACGGTTTCCGGCAAAAAGGAGGTTACCAAGGTCACAATTGACCCTGAGGCAGTTGATACGGATGATATCGAGATGTTAGAGGATATGATTATGGCAGCGACCAATGAGGCGCTCAGACAGATTGAGGAGCTGTCACAGGCTTCGATGGCTAAGATTACAGGAGGACTTGGTGGTCTTGGCGGAGGCTTCCCATTCTAATGGAATACTACGGAAGTCAGATTAATAAGCTTATCGAGGAGCTTTCAAGGCTCCCGGGAATAGGTGCTAAGTCGGCACAGCGTCTTGCATTCCACATTATTGGAATGCCTAGAGAGCAGGTGGACAGTCTCTCAAGTGCCATTGTAAATGCCAAGACGAATGTAAGATACTGTAGCTGCTGTTGTACACTGACAGATGAAGAGCTGTGTCCGATATGCAGCAATCCAAGCCGCAACCACAGGGTTATCATGGTTGTGGAAAACACGAGGGACATGGCAGCGTATGAGAAAACACAGAAGTACGATGGTGTGTATCATGTCCTTCACGGTGCTATATCTCCGATGCTTGGCATAGGACCTAACGATATTAAACTCAAGGAGCTTATGAAGCGCCTTGAGGGTGATGTGGACGAAGTTATTATTGCCACCAATTCAAGTCTGGAAGGGGAAACAACGGCAATGTACATAAGCAAGCTTGTAAAGCCTACCGGAATCAAGGTAAGCCGTATAGCGAGCGGCGTGCCGGTTGGCGGTGACCTGGAGAATATAGATGAGGTGACACTGCTTCGTGCACTTGAGGGAAGAACACAGTTGTAGGGGTCATTGTCAATGCCGCAGGAGAATATTTTAGTAAACGATATAATAACAGATCACAGAGAGCGTATGCTGAACCTTAAGAAGTATTACCCGTTCTTCAAGCTGTCGGAGGTGTCCTTTTCATGGTACAGGGAAGGGATGTACGACAGCCTTGACATGGGGTATATTCTCATGGCGGTACTGCGCTTTTTTATTGAGGAAAACAATTTCAAGGAGAGGGACGTCACCTATACGGAATATGCCGCCTTTATGAGCAGGTGTATAAGACGTGACTTCAAGCTCAATCCGCCTTCGGGGGATATGAGCATTCTTGTTGAATATATTTTTGACAAATTAAAAAATGACGGTAAGCCGTTCATTTTCCGGTATTTTGATCCGGTTGACAGAAAGAAAAAGATATCAAGGGTGAGACTTATCGAGAGCCGCATAGAGGACGGAACGGTATGGTATTCAATCAGCCCGGAGGGAATCGAGTTCTATCTGGACACGAAGGAAATCAAGGACGAGAGCAGGATAAGCGTTGAGCAGCTCCTTCTTGAGAAGATGATACAGTCTAAGGATTTCAAGGGTGGAACGGATGTGGTGCGCCGCATAAACAAAGAGGTGGACTGTCTGTGGCTCAGGAAAAACCGTGTAATGTCGCTGCTTGCCTCGGATATTTTTTCCGGGCTTGAGGCTTATGAGGATTTTTTTGCCACAGGAGTAAAGTGGTTCGAGGAGGAGCAGAAGCTCTTTATAAAGAATTCAGAGCTTATACAGGAGGCTCAGAAAAGAGCGGAGACGGACAAAAATAATGATGATTATGCCTCGTATCTCAAGATAACGGGAGAAATATACCAGCTTGATACGGAGCTTAAGATAGCCATGAATAATCATCTGAAGCTGCTGTCGGCATGCACCCGGCTTGGGATAATGGCAGATGAGATGGTAAAAAAGGCGAAGCTTGGAAGGCTGAGACCGAGCTTTGATTTCAGAAATGCGCTGGAGCTTGCCATGAAGAAGGATGACATAACACTTCTTGGCATGCTGGTGCGCCCTATAATGGGACTCAACACCCAAAAAACCTTGGGGATAAAAAGAATCGAGGATCTGATAACCTACAAGCCGGGACGCGATGATAAGGCGGAGCTTATCACAGACACCGTTCCGGAGAATATCGTATATGATGATGAGCTTGAGGATGAGAGAATACGCGCCAACTATTCGGCACTCATAAAGGTTCTGTTATCGCTCATAAAGAGAAGGAACTGCATTGACCTCAGAACCTTCAACGAATGTGCCGCAAGGATTTTCGGCGAGGAGCTGTTTGAGAATGGTGACTACTACTCATTCATAGTGCATCTGTGCCAGAAAAAGGAGTACAGCTTCGAGGCGGACAGACAGAAGCCGGAGACATTTCTTGATGAAATCTTCCATGACTGTGCCCAGACCCCGGAATACGCTTCCTGTCTCGGAACCCACTTCACCATAACCCCCGCCGACCCACCCGATGAAATCGAGCTTGCAGACGGCTTCACGATATCAAACATACTTTTTACAAAACAGTAAAAACTAAAACAACGCTACATTACACAACGTCCGGGTAGAAACAAAAAGTAGAAAGGAACACACACACATGGAGCAACGCAATCTGGAAAAAGCCCTTGAGCTTGCCGCCGCACTGATAAGAGGAGACAGAGTGAGTGCGTCAGGCGGCAATGTGGCACTCTATGAGGAATATTCGTCCAATTCGCAGGTATATGATGCGCTCAGGCTGATTTTAAAGAAGTTCGGGCTGGAGCTTTATGAATATAATAATGCACTGTTTGTCAGTGCGGATGAGGATAACGCCGGCATGGGAGATGCCGGCTTTGGCTTTACTAATGAGGAACTGAGGCGCGCTCTTGGTGTCAGGGTGAACAAGGAGCTTTTTTTGTGTTATCTTATAATATACTGCACCATGACGGAATTCTATAAGACGTCGGGCAGTTACACCTACACGGAGTTCGTAAGAGATGAGGATGTCATAAAGGCTGTTGACAGCGCTTTGGTGAAGGTTATTGACCCTTCGGCAGGGCTTGTGCTTGATGATGTTGAGGAGAACAGCTTTAAAACGCTTGCGCTGCTGTGGGATGAGCTTCCTGTCACGTCGACCGATGACGTTCAGGGACAGAGAGCCGCCAGAAATTCCAAGACGGGCTATGTTAAACTTACGTTTAACTTTCTTGTGGCTCAGGGGCTTTTCGTGGAAAATCAGGATAAATATTATCCGACAGACAGGTTCAAGGCTATGGCGGAGAATTATTACAGTATCAACAGAGGCAGGCTATACGAGATATTAACAAGGGAAGAACAGGAGGCACAGAATGCCACAGATTAACAGAATCAGGGTCAACAATATAAAATATAATTTTGGCACTCAGTTCTACGATGATTTTCTGATGCGTTTTTCGTGCAGGAACACCATATATGACCTTGCAAACGGCGGAGGTAAGAGTGTGCTCATGCTTCTTCTGCTTCAGACGATGCTTCCGAACTGTACTCTTGACGAGAAGCAGCCTGTGGAGAAGCTGTTCGCGCAGCCGGGAGGAAGCACCACGATACATTCGCTTGTGGAGTGGAAATTAGATTCCTGCGATGTAAGGAACGGCTACAGGTACATGACCTGCGGCTTCTGCGCGCGTAAGGCGAGGGCAGGTGAGGACGCCGAGGGCGAGCAGAAGACGGGAATAGAGTATTTTAACTACTGTATTTTTTACAGGGAGTTCGGGGACAATGATATCAAGAATCTTCCGTTGTCCGATGGCAGGGAGAGAATTACCTACAATGGGCTGAAGGCATACCTGCGCGACCTTGAGAAGAAGGACTTCGGTGTGAAGGTGCGGCTTTTTGAGCGCAAGGGGGATTACCTAAGCTTTATAAATGACTATGGAATCTATGAGAGCCACTGGGAGCTGGTAAGGGGAATCAATAAGACCGAGGGACATGTCAGGACTTATTTTGAGAGTAATTACAGAACCACCAGAAAGGTTGTCGAGGATTTACTGATAGAGGAGATTATTGAGAAGTCATACAACAACCGTATCCGCGGCGGTAACGGCGATGATGAGATGTCAAAGACCCTTCTTGAGATAAAGGATAAGCTATTGGAGCTTGCAAAGAGAAGGGAGACGATGGATAATTACGATAAGGAGATTAAGCTCATATCCGATTTTTCCACCAAGGTGACAGACTTCGGAAATATATTTGAGTGCAAGGAGGAGGGAAAGAACAGACTCTTTAAGTACCTTCTCATGGCACAGGCGCAGACGAAGAAGAACGAAGCGCAGGCGCAGAAGCTTGCCGCAGATATAGCGGGCATCAGGCAGGCACAGCTTGAGGAGGAGAGGCTTATATCGGCGGCGCTTATCGCCGATGAGGAGGCGGAGCTTAGAAAGGTGCGTGCTCTGGTGGACAGCCTTTCGGAGAGCTATGAGCAGGCAGAGAAGAGCTTCGATAAAAAGAAGGAGGAGCTTGAGCTTTCCTACGCGGCGGAGGACTATGCGGATTATGTAAGGCAGGAGAGAAGCCTTGCGGAGCTTAAGCAGTATATTGACAACCGCAGCAGGGGAAGAGAGGACCTTGCAAAGGAGCTTGAAGGTCTGGCAGCGGCGAAGCACGCATATATGGCGGAGGAGCTTTCCGTAACCGGGCACAGCCTTAGTGAAACAGAGGCAGAATTGCAGGAGAGCACGGAGGCGCTTGATAATCTTAGAGAGAATTACCGCATGAGCGATAACGAGTGTGCGAGAATCGACGGAGAGCTGGCCGGATACCGGAGGCAGGTTAAGGAGCTTGAGGGCGAGCTTGCAGGTAAGTTAAAAGCAACGCCGCTCCTTGTGACGGAGAATGCGCCGGCGGAGGCAGAGCGCTATGGGGAAAATATCGCGGCATTGAAGGAAGCACTTGCGGCATTGGGTGATGAGCAGGCTAAGCTTAAGCTAAAGAGCGACAGCGATATAAATGAGCATGCGCAGACAACAGCGCAGCTGCAGATTTGCAGTAACAATATAGAGAAGCTTGAAAAAGAGCTTGCGGAGGCTAAGGACAGGGAGCGGGAGCTTGCTGCACTTGCGAAGGTGTACGGTGAGCCGGATACGGATAATCTGCTTAGGTCACTTGGAGGTATTTATGACAGAATACTTTCACAGCGTGAACAGTTAAAAAATAAGAAGAGTGAGACACAGGGCTATATAAGCGCCATAGAGAACCTTAAACCTGTAGATTCCGATGGTGTTAAGAGAATGTGCGAATATCTTTCGAGCAGATATGAGGGAAGCGTTGTGAGCGGAGCCGAATATCTGAGGGAGAAAACAAGCGATGAATGTGCCGCACTCGCGGCACGTTTTCCGTACCTTCCGTATTCCGTGCTTGCGGGTGAGGACTATGACAGTATATGCCGTGACAGGAATGTGATGGCAATGGACTGCGGAGTAGTCCCGATAATAAGACTGTCGGCAGTGGAAGCACTGTTAGAGAACGATAATGAACCGGCGGTGCCGCAGGATGATGACAACTATATGCTTGCGTGCCGTGACCTGTCATTTATATATGATGAGGCGGGACGTCAGGCGGGGATAAGGAAGGCGTCGGAGGAGCTTGAGCAGATAAATGCAGAGCTGGTGAAGCTTGAGAACAGATATGAGGCGGTAAAGAGCGACTATGAGAGGGTGAGCGGTTACGCATGCACACCACTGAAAAATACTTCGGAGCTTGAGCTGCTTCTTGCAGGTCAGAGGTCGGAGCTTGAAAGGAAGCTTTCGGAAAGTATTGAGATAAGGGATAACCTTGAGGATATAGTGCGCCTCAGTGAAAGGCTTGCCGAGTATTTACAGGAGATAAAAAAGAGCGAAGCTGATAAGGAATCGGCAGTCAAGGCGCGGAGGCTTTCAAAGGAGCTGTGCGAGAGCAGGGAGAGAGCATTCAAGGAGCTGGAGAATAAAAGAAATATACTTCAGGAGACTATAGCTAAGATAAAAAAGACATGGGAGCGGTACGCTCCTTACTATAAGGAGCAGGCAGGCACCGAAGCTCAACAGGAAGAAGTGAATGTCACGGCAGACGAGATAGACGCGAAATTTAATGCGATATATTCACTTATCACTGATGAGCTGGGTGATATAGCGGACAAGGAAAAGCTCATGGCTAACTGCACGGCGGCAATGGAAAAGGCGGAGCGCTCGATGCTTTACAGAGGTGTGAGCCTTGAGAGGGCAAAGGAGCTTGACAGCCGTGGACTTTTAAAGGAGAAGAGCAATGCGCAGATAAATGCCATGGCTGATGAGCAGGAGAAGCTCAGGCAGAACATGAAGAACCTGCAGGGGGAGCTTGATGCTGCCAGCACACAGATGAACAGGATTGAGGGAAGCTGTGAGTACGCGAAAAGAAGCTATGAGGAGCAATACGGAGAGTATATGCCTGTGAAAATAAATAATCCTCAGGAATATGCAGGGCAGCACAAGGCGGAGCTTTCGAGGCTTAAGAAGGAGCTTTCAAGACTTTCGGGGCTTGAAAAGGATAATCTCAAGGAGCAGACGGCATGTATGGTTATGCAGAAGGATCTTGAACGCATGGTAAGGACTGCCGCTCCGGATGCAGATGATATTATAAGCCGGATGACAACCGAGGGCGCGGATGAAGGCAGTGTGTCCGATGAGAAGCTCACCAACGAAATGTATGAGGAGGCAGGGCGCGCCTTTGACGGTGTGTTGAAGGAGGAACAGAAAAAGCGCACTGCATTCACCAGGGCACGGGATATACTTGTCGATGAGCTTATGAGTCTTAATGCGTATGAGCTTGCGCAGGAGGTGAAGCAGAATGTCCTTCCTCCGCAGACACAGGAGGAGGCAGCGGCTCTCACGGATGCGCTTGGAACAACCAAGGACTGTATTGAATTAGAGCGCGGCAGAATAAGCAGGGGCATTGAGGACATGGAGCTTATCAAGAGCAATTTTGAGAACAGATGTGTCCAGATATGCACAAATATACGCTCTGAGCTTGAAAGGCTGGATAAGCTTTCAAGAATCACGCTTGACGAGGAAGCTATTCCGGTATTGTCATTACAGATTCCGTATGTGAAGGAAGAAATGTATAAAGACAGGATGTCTGTATATATTAATGAGACGGTATCCCTGGCAGAGGGCTTCAGGACTATGGACGAGAGGCTTAAATTCATAAGGGGAAGGCTCTGCTGGAAGAGACTGTTCTCCGTCATAGTTACGGACATGGACAGTATAAGATTAAGCCTGTACAAGCGTGAGAGGATAAAGGATCAGAGCCGTTATCTGCGCTATGAGGAGGCAGTCGGAAGTACCGGGCAGTCACAGGGTATATATATCCAGTTCCTTGTCTCCGTGATCAATTATATCGCAAGCATAAACGCGGGAGGAAAAGAGGCAGCAGTGCTTGGGAAGACGATATTCATTGATAATCCATTCGGTGCGGCGAAGGATATATATATCTGGGAACCTATCTTTAAGCTTTTAAAGACCAACCATGTCCAGCTCATTGTCCCTGCACGAGGAGCTACTCCGGCTATAACAGGACGATTCGATGTCAATTATGTACTTGGACAGAGACTTGTGGATAAAAAACAGCAGACAGTTGTGGTCGATTACCACAGTCAGGTAGCAGAGAGCGAACTTGAATACGAAAGACTAACTTTTTCACAGGAAAGTTTTGATTTTCTCTAGGTGCTGTGATAAACTGGAAAAAAGCATGTAATGTGAGGTGAACATATTGGACAAGTATGAGTTGACCATTAAGATAGAAAAACTGGATAAGCTTGTAAAGAGCGGGGATTATGTCAATGCTGCCAAGGTTGCAGAGCAGCTTGAATGGAAGAAGATGAAACAGTGGACAGTCATGTCCAATGCTATAGAAGCGTATGTTGCAACAGGGAAATATGATAAGGCGAGAAATGTGTGCATTTATGCCTATAACCGTAAGCTTGGCGGAAGGAGACTTCTGGCAACTCTTATGGAGATGTATGTCAAGCTCGGTGAGCTGGATGATGCGGAGGAGATTTATCAGGAGTATGTGGAGCTGGCACCGCGCGATGTGACCGGGTATATCCTTCTGTATAAGTTAAAGCGCGCTAAGAAGGCACCTGTCGAGGAGCTTATAACCATTCTTCAGAACTACAAGGATAAGGAGCTTGACGAGGAGTATGAGTATGAGCTTGCGCTTCTCTACAGCGAGGCAGGACTTACCGACAAGTGTGTGAGGGAATGTGATGAGCTGGTGCTGTGGTTCGCAGATGGAATATATGTCGAGAAGGCGTTGAGACTTAAGCAGATGTATGTTCCGCTGACACCGGGGCAGATGGAGAAGCTTGCAAGGCTTGAGAAGCTGTCCTCGCTCGGAATAAACAGCTCAGCTGTGTATGACGGCATGGGCGGTGAGCCGGCGCAGACGGAAGCTGCAGCAACAGAGGCAGAGCCGGACACAGCTTATGGGTATGATGACCATGCGTACAATAATCATGGATACGATACTGACAACGCCGGTGCGTATGATAATGGAGAATATGATACCCGCGATATTAGTGCGTACGAACAACATGAATATGATACCCACGATACCCGACAGGACTATAATATGTCTTATGAGCCGACAGCTGAGGAAGCAGAGGACTATGACAACGAGGCATTATATGCCCTTGATGAAGAACAGGAGCAGCATGAGCAGCATGAGCAGCAGAAGCCGGGTATCGTTGAGGAGCCTGTGAGCCATGAAGCGGAGCCGGAAGAACCGGAGGCTTATGCCAACGAGACGGATTCTGCGGATGAGGAGAACAAGCCGGTATACATTGATGATATAGGAAACACAACAGAGTGGTCACCTATAGATATCGATAATGCTATATCAGCGCAGCCGGAGCCTGAAAAAGAAGTTAAACCACAGCCTTTAGAGAAAAAGCCTGCAAAGACAGCTATAAAAGAAGATATGCAGAAGCTTGAGCCGGATTATGATATAAGTATAAAGGTTCCCGACTATTCAGTATATGACACCAGAAACGTGCAGCAGGAGCTTAAGGCGAATGTCAATGAGATAATGGAGGCATATAAGAACAGAGAGAGAACCGAGGCACTCAGGGAAGCGGCACAGCTTGAAGATATACAGGATGATTCTGAGCCTACGAAGGAAATTATAATCAACAAGCACCAGTGGCGCAAGGCATCAAGAAATGCAGCAAAGACACATGACGATAATGGAAAAAAGGCTTCGCCCGGCAGTACTGTGTCCGACAGCAGGCTGCCTGATATTAATGCCCTGAAAGATGCCGATATAAGAGAAGTCACGCAGCAGCTTACGCTTGAACAGATGTCGGAGCTTGTAGCACAGCTTCAGGCCGAGCAGGAGCGGAGAAGGAGGGAGGCGGCAGCAGACCGCGAAGCCAACTCCTCACAGATGGACATAACACAGTGGCTTTCCGATTTAGATGATGAGGATGATGGGAAGCAGCCTGATAATCGTGCCACAAGGGAGATTCCTGTAGCTGAGATTAAGAAGATGGTTATGCCTGTCAAATCAGAAGAGGAACAGGCTGAGGCACCACAGCAGCATGCACAGGACAGAAGGCGGGAGCCTGCACAGACTGAGCATAAGGCAGATGACTACAGCAAAGAGGAGAGGGAAGCTCTCGAGAGGACGGTCAGGGAGATAGCTGCGTCAATCAATAAGGATGAGGAACCGAAGGCAGAATCAGATAAGCAGGAGCCTGAAGCTGAGGAGGAAGAATTCGAGGAGATTCCGGATATAGATGACAATGAGAGCATCGAAGAGGAAAATGATGTAAACGATGAGTCAGATGAAACAGGAGGTGTGCCTGATCTTGAACATGCGATAAATGCCGGAATAGAGCAGATAATCGAGGATAATGCCAAGGCAGCTGTAGGAGTTTCTGATTCGGGAAGATATCTGCTCAAGGCTGAGGAGAGAGTATTTCTTGACAGATATTTATATATGTCCGGCATGGAGAAGAGGTTGTGCAGATACATCGGAGCTAAGAGAGCTGAGGCTGTGGGAAAGCTTGATAATGCAGGGCATGCAGCCATCATGGGCAGCCGCACTACCGACAAGACAGCCTTTGCAATCAATCTGTTTAAAGCACTTCATGCGTATGACGAAGACCGTGACCAGAAGCTTGCGCGCATATCAGCGGAAAAGATAAATGAGAAGGGCTATGAGGTGTATGCGGATAAGCTCGCAGGTCAGACTCTCGTAATTGAGAATGCAGGACGGTTAAAGAGGGAAACACTTGTCTCGATGATGAAGCTTAGTCGCAACACATTGTTTATTATCATGGACGAGGAGTTCGAGATAAATAAGCTCTTTGCGGACAATCCTGATCTTGCAGATAATTTCACGGGCTGCTTTTTACTTAAGCAGTATACGGTAAATGAGCTTGTGGATATTGCCAAGGATTATGCGGAGAGTCAGGGATGGAGAGTCGAGGATAAGGCACTTTTAAAGCTGTATCTGATACTCAGCCAGGTTCCGAATGATGATCAGGGTAATGTTGTTGAACTGGTAAAGGAGATAATGAACCACGCTGCAGGACATGCGAAAAACAGGCTTGGCAATAAGCTTTTCGGCAGATTCCGTTCTGTTCTTACCATCAAGGAGGGTGACTTAAGCTCAGAGGATGAGTATGAAGATGACGAGGACGAAGAGAATACGGAAGCTGAGGAGGATACGCAGCCGGATGACTCTATAGAGAATGACAGGGATAAGCCTAAAAAAGAGAAAAAATCACGGGCCTGGAAGAAGAATAAGCAGGCAGAGAAAAAGGCTTTTTCTGATGATACAGAAGATAATGACGACTATGATGAAGATGATGAGTACGACGATGACTATGATGATGACGATGATTATGATGAATAGTCGACATTAGAAAGTATGCTATTATTGGCAGACAATATTAAAATATAACCTGGAGGAGAAAGCAATGGGAAATGTAAAGGAAACAATTGAGAGCGGCAAAGCTGTTCTCGGAATCGAGTTCGGTTCAACAAGAATTAAGGCGGTACTCATTGACGAGAAGCATACACCGATAGCAGGGGGAAGCCATGAATGGGAGAACCGCTATGAGAATGGTGTGTGGACATACAGCCTTGATGATATATGGGGAGGTCTTACAGACTGTTATGCATCGTTGAAGGCGGATGTAAAGGAAAAATATGGAGTTACACTCAAAAGGCTTGGGGCAATAGGCTTTTCAGCCATGATGCACGGCTACATGGTATTTGATAAGGATGGGCAGCTTTTAGTTCCGTTCAGGACATGGAGAAACAGCATAACCGAGGAGGCATCCGACGAGCTTACTTCACTTTTTAATTACAACATTCCTCAGAGATGGAGCATTGCCCATCTTTATCAGGCAATGTTAAATAATGAGGAGCACCTTCCGCGTATTGACTACATGACAACACTGGAGGGCTTCATACACTGGAAGCTTACCGGAAAGAGGGTTATCGGTGTCGGTGAAGCTTCCGGCATGTTCCCAATTGATACTGCTGCTAAGAATTATAATGCAAATATGGTAGGCAGATTCGACTCGCTCATCGAGGAGAGAAATGCACAGGGAGACAAGGCACAGCTTCCATGGAGACTCATGGATATTATGCCGAAGGTGCTTCTTGCGGGTGATGAGGCAGGAGTTCTCACAGCAGAGGGCGCAGCGCTCCTTGATAAGGATGGTGACCTTGAGGCGGGAATACCTATGTGCCCGCCTGAGGGAGATGCCGGAACCGGAATGACAGCCACCAACGCTGTTGCGGTGAGAACAGGAAATGTATCAGCCGGAACAAGCGTATTCGCGATGATAGTCATGGAGAAGGAGCTTTCCAAGGTATATCCTGAGATTGACCTTGTCACAACACCTACAGGAAATCTTGTATCCATGGTTCATTGCAACAACTGCACATCCGACCTCAACGCATGGGTCAACATATTCAAGGAGTTCGAGGAAGCTCTCGGAATACCTGTTGATATGAATAAGCTCTTTTCGGTTCTCTACAATAAGGCACTTGAGGGAGATGCAGACTGCGGCGGACTTATGTCTTATGGCTACATATCGGGCGAGAATATCACTCACATGGAGGAGGGAAGACCTCTGTTTGTGAGAAATACCAACAGTAATTTCAGTCTTGCCAACTTTATGAGAACACACCTTTACACATCACTCGGTGCTCTTAAGATAGGACTTGACATCTTACTAAAGGAAGAGGGTGTTAAGGTGGATTCCATCACAGGACACGGCGGACTCTTTAAGACCAAGGGGGTCGGCCAGAGCTTCCTTGCGGCAGCCATGGACGCTCCGATAACCGTCATGGAGACAGCAGGCGAGGGCGGCGCATGGGGAATGGCACTTCTTGCAGCATACATGATTAACAAAAATGACGGTGAGACACTTGACGATTACCTGAATAACAAGGTATTTGCCGGACAGACGGGAAGCACATTGGAGCCTGCAGCGGAGGATGTCAAGGGCTTTGATGAGTTTATCGAGCGATATAAGGCAGGGCTGGCGGTAGAAAGAGCGGCAGTAGATTCACTTTAATTTGAACGCAGAATAAGCAATCCCCCGCTTCAAGTGCGTAGAGCACTAAGCGGTGGGTAAGGGGGATGCGAACTGCGTTCATGAGCAAGTAGCGAAAGCGGATTGCGAATGTCCGCTTTACTAATCAATCACCTATATAAAGATCCGAGGCGTCAAAACATGCCGATTTAATTTAAGAGTGTATATAAATGTTTTGATACCGGAATCATATAAACAACGAGAAGGGAAGGTTTTATTATGTTAGAAGCGTTAAAAAAAGAAGTATACGAGGCTAATATGGAGCTTGTAAAGAGGGGACTTGTAATCTACACATGGGGAAATGTCAGCGGTATCGACAGGGAGAGCGGACTTGTTGTAATCAAGCCGAGCGGTGTCGAGTATGATGTGATGACACCTGATGACATGGTTGTTGTGGATATGGACGGAAAAGTAGTTGAGGGTAAATATAAGCCTTCATCGGACACGGCTACACATCTTGTGCTCTATAAGCAGTACTCTGAGATTGGCGGTGTTGTACATACACATTCTAAGTGGGCAGTCACATTCGCGCAGGCGGGAATGGATATTCCGGCATTCGGAACAACACACGCAGACTATTTCTACGGCGATGTTCCATGCACAAGGGACTTGACCGCGCAGGAAATCTATGAGGCTTATGAGCTTAACACAGGAAATGTCATTGTAGAGACAGTCGGCGACACGGACGCCCTTGCCATTCCGGGAATCGTGGTAAAGAACCATGGCCCATTCGCATGGGGCAAGACTGCCAAGGGAGCCGTATATAATGCGGTGGTTCTCGAGGCTGTCGCAGAGATGGCATACAACACCATGACACTCAATCCTAGAGTACAGAGAGTGCCACAGCACCTTCTTGACAAGCATTACTTCAGAAAGCACGGAGCAAATGCCTACTACGGACAGGGCGAGAACGAGGACCACTAAAGCTTTTGGGACAGGGGTCAGACCCCGTGTCCCAAGTCTGGGACACGGGGTCTGACCCCTGTCCCGGCGCAAAGGAGTTGTCTGGCGATTAAAAGAAAATATGAAATAAATTGCGTGAATTAGAGGTGGATTTTGTACTGCACGGGCAGACAGAATCCACCTTTTTGCATGCGGCACCGGGGGCTGACCCTAAATAGTACTTGTTAATGCCATAAATGACTGCTATAATAATATAAAATAACAAGTTAGGAGTAATGCGTCTATATAAGAGGCACAAGTCAATTATGGCATTTTACTTATTGGGAGATTGTATAAGAGAACGGCGGGAGAGACTTGGGGTTACACAGGAGGAGCTGTGTGAGGGAATATGTTCTGTGCCTACACTGTCTAAAATAGAAAATGGCAAACAGGGCATGAGGTTAAACCAGTATATTGCAATTATGGAGAGATTGGGGCTGCCCGTAGAACCTTTAGGGGTGCGGGTCACAAGTGACGAAATGTACTGGTATAACATTAAGAGGGAAATAAGACATAGGCTGGCTTCACAGAAAGGGGATGTGGAGGAATTGCTGGATGAATTGAAGAATTGTCCGATTGGAATGGATAACATGACTGAGCAGTATATCACATTTGTGAGAGCCGGACTTAGGAGAGAAAAAGCTGGTTTTGATGATGAAATGCTTGAGTTGCTATTGCATGCAATACATTGTACCTATAGAAATTTTGATATAAACCAGATAAACAGCGTTAAGCTTCTTACCACGGATGAAATTCTGATAATTAATTGTATTGCCAGTGTGCTTAGAAAGCAGGGAAAGACCATGCAGGCAATAATGTGGCAGAAGTTTTTAAAGGAATACTTAGAGCACAGTAATGCTGATTATGATGAGATTGTAAATACATATCCGCTTATATTATTTAATCTCAGTAATTTGCTTATGGAGTGTAAAAAATATGATGAAGCACTGGAACTTTGTTCAACGGGTATAGAGTATTGTAATAAACATGGAAAACTTAATATGTTCATGCAATTATTGTACAATAAGTCGATATGCCTTGCAGAGTGCGGGGACAAAAAGCAGGCAGCACAGTTCATGACAACTGCCTATATCATAGCAAAGGCAAGAGGTGATGAGCACAGAGCTGCCATTATTGATGAGACCTTTGATGAATATAAACTAGATAAACTTATGCCGTAAAAATGTCATCTTCAAATGTTTGACATTCAATGAAATTGTCAGAAGATGGGGGTGTCTTGTCCGTGGCAGCTACAATATGAGTACATACATTTAAAAACAATAAAAATGAAATTACCAAAATGATATTTCTTTTCTTCATAAGGTAAACCTCCTAAATCTGATTATATAAATCAGAATACAACAACATAACTTAAAAGACCATTAAGCTACAAGAAAATTAAAATTTTCCTGTAACTTAATGGTCATATTGCGGAAAGGGTGTTATGCTTTGGTTGTATTCGGATACGGGAACATTAAACAGTAGCATAAAAAGAACATAAGAATGGGAGGTATAACTACAATGAAGAAAAAAATTAATTTATTTATTGCTATGATTTTGTCCGTGACGATGTTGTTCGGAAGTACAGTGTGTTTTGCCGCAGAGAATGACGCAGAGGTTGATAATACGCTGAGCGTGCAGAGTAATGAGAGTGTCAGGGCGGCAAGGTCTATGACAGGCAAAAAAACTGTAGCTATGGGTGTTCGTGATACAGGAGTTATTGTATATGTAGATCTTTATTTTGCATATGATAGTGGATATACGGGGTGGTTTACGGGAGCAAATCTTAATGGAGTATATACACCTAATGGAATTAGTGTGGAGTTTAAGGGATTGGGTACAAGTGAAACGGGAAATAGCAGTTATATTACAGTGACGGCAACGGTTGAGCTTAATGGTGATTTTATGTACACTGTATCAGGAACATTCTATGTAGACGAATGGGGCGAAGTATACTACAACTAACATTTGACAGGCATATTTAAAATGTAAATTCACAACAACCCAAGCCGCGATAATCTTATGTTATCACGGCTTGGGTTAAAGTGGTATAAAGGAGAACCATTATGAATAAGAAAAAAAGATACAGTATATCCGTGCTCTTACTACTGGTAATAATGACCATTACCGCATGTACCGGAAAACAATCCGATTCAGCAGATAATGATATTGTGGCATATAAGCCGCAGTATTCCCAGTACGATTTAACTTTCGATGCTTCAGCAGGAGTGGAGCCTAACTTCTATGGAATGTTTGTTCAGGGAGATAGCCTGTACTGTATCTCAAGAGATGATAGCAGAATGGATACGGTCAATATAATTGATATTTCTACAGGGGAACATAGTGAGAAACGGCTTGACTCCACGGCAAGCTATTACAGAACCGGGATGGGTTTTGTGGGCTTTAAATCCAAGAAGCTCACTATATATGACGAGAATTTCGACAAGACAGGTGAGGTGGATTTAAGTAAATTTATTGCAGAGCTGAATGCGTCAGGGGAATCTCTATTAATATATAATGGCAGCAATATTACTATGGATACAGAGGGCAATATCGGGATAGTAAGTAATATGAATACACTCTATATGGTTGACGCGAACGGAATGCTGCTGTCAAGGACGGAGTGTCCTGATAATATGAGCAGAATAGAAATGGTATTTGTTACCAATGCAGGAAGCTGGTATATTGTGTGTGGTGGTATGAATTATGGTGACACAGTATTCTACCCGGTGGATATAAAAAGTGGAACATTCGGTGATGGGATGGAAGATATACTGTATGGTGATAACAATACAGTGGTAGATATATGTCCGGTGGATGCGGATGATTTTTATATTTTTTCCCGAAATTATGTATATAGATATATTTCGGAAAGCTCGACTTCCGAAGAGTTGTGCTGTCTCAGAGAGTATGGTGTGGAGATAGACAGCCAGGGAATGGGTGTTGGAAGTGGATTCGGGATGTTTACAGATAATATGCCGGGCATTATAAATTATACCGGCAGTCAGACGGATGAGGATGCGGATGTAAGGGATATAGAGCTTGTAACATTTGTCAGGACAGAGGGAAAGGTGTCACAGAGGACGGAGCTTGTCGCTGCAACAATATCTGAGCCTTCCTTTAAAGAACGTGAGGCGGTCATGCGGTTTAACAAGTATAATCCCGACTACTATATCACTTTCAAGACATATTTGGATGAGGATTATCACACGGATGATAGAAAGGAGAAAGTCCGACTTGCACAGCAGAGCTTTAACAATGACCTTGTGAGTGGTAAGGGGGCGGACATATATTTTTCGCCTTATGGAGAACTTGATTTTGAGAATCTTGGAGAGAAAGGTGCGCTTGCGGATTTATATGAATTTATAGACGCGGACAGCGATATAATCAGGGATGATTTTGTGCAGAGTATCCTTAAGGCTATGGAATATAAAGGAAAGCTGTATGCAGTGTCGCCTGATTTCAGCCTTAATACAATAGTTGGAAAAAAATCACTTCTGGGGCAGTATGATAAGTGGGATTACAATGCTGTGTATGAGCTTGCAAAGAGCCACCCGGATGCAATACTTTTTGCGAACAGTAATCAGGAGAAAAATCTTGACAAATTTATGGCGTATTC
>OJNH01001551.1_pt1 | contig 17569 bp, 19 predicted proteins | sample 1597361 | NCBI WGS metagenome assembly OJNH01 (sample SAMEA2452136, study PRJEB22498) | human gut metagenome | biome: human feces; feature: human gut; material: feces | place: Australia | collected 2012
ACTTAATCGGAGGAATGGATACTCCAACAAAAGGTAGTATTGAGATTGATGGAGAAGATATTTCAAAATATAATGAAAATGAACTAAGCGAATATAGAGCAGAAAATATAGGATTCATTTTTCAATTTTATAATATATTACCAACATTAACAGTATTAGAAAATGTAGAATTAATCAAAGACGTTGTTAAAAATGGAAATGACAGTAAAGAAGCCATTAAAGCAGTTGGATTAGAAGAACATATGAATAAATTTCCGAATCAATTATCAGGAGGAGAACAACAAAGAGTTTCAATAGCAAGAGCCATTGCCAAAAATCCAAAACTATTATTGTGTGATGAACCAACAGGAGCATTAGATTCTAAAACAGGAGTTGAAGTTCTAAAACTATTAAAAAAACAATGTGAGGGAAACAATGGGGCAAATACTGTAATAATTGTAACACACAACAGTTTATTTGCAGAAATTGCAGATACAGTAATAAGAGTAAAAAACGGAAAAATAGAAAGTGTAACACCAAATAAAAATCCTAAAAAGATTGATGAGGTGAAATGGTAAAATGTTAAGAAAAAAGATGGTTAGAGATATAAAACAAAACTTATCACAATTTATTACAATATTTTTAATGGTTTTTATTGGAGTTATGGCGTATAGTGGAATAGAAAGTTATATGGAGGGAATGAAACAAACCGCAAACAATTTCTATACCCAAAATAATTTACAAGACTTAAATATAATTGGAGCATTATCAAAAGAAAATATAGACACAATAAAACAAATTGAAAATGTAAAAAATGCAGAGGGAAAGCTAAATGTAAGTACGGTTTTAGATAATAATAATGATATTACATTATCAATGAATTTTATAGAATCAAATGAAATATCAAAATTTTATATAGTCGAGGGAAAAGAATTTGATGTAAATACAAAAGGTGTTTGGATAGATAATTTTTTTGCACAAGAAAACAATTTAAAAATTGGAGATACATTAAAAATTAAATATGATGGATATGTTTTTGAAGAAGAAGTTGTAGGATTTATAAATGTTCCAGACCATCTTTATGATGTAAAAGATGAATCTCAATTATATCCAGACCACAAAGCATTCGGATTTGCATATGCATCTACTAAGGAATTAGAAGAATACATTAAAAACAAAGTAATGAAAGAAATGAACATTACAGACACAGAGCTATTTGAGCAATATGTTTCAGATTTTGATTATACAGATTATTTAAAATATAATTACATAATGGTAGATGTAGATAACAAAGATAAAACAAATGATGTAAAAAATAATATAGAAGAAAAAATAGAAAATGCGATAATAATAAATATAGAAGATACAGCATCTTATGCACAATACCAAGGTGAAATTGAAGAGGGAGAAACATATATAGGAGTATTTTCAGGACTATTTTTATTTATAGCATTACTTTCAGTTGTTACAACAATGACAAGAGTAGTAACAAAACAAAGAGTACAAATAGGTACATTAAAAGCACTAGGATTTAAGAAAAATAAAATCATATTACATTATATAAGTTATGGATTTTGGATTTCATTAGTTGCATCAATGTTTGGATTATTAGCTGGTAGATATTTTATTGGAAGTTTATTTATTGGAATTGAAATGAGCTTTTTTGAAATACCAAATGGAGTACCAATAATCAAAAATGATTCATATATTGTCGCACTTCTTGTTACACTATGTGTTTCATTTGTTACATATTTAGCAACAAGAAAAATATTAAAAGAAAAAACAGCAGAAACTTTAAGAAATGAAATTCCAAAAGTTAAAAATAATTCTTTAAATATTACAACAGTTGGAATATTCCAAAAAATGAGTTTTAATACAAAATGGAATATAAGAGATATGTTCAGAAACAAAGCAAGAACAATCACTGGAATTGTAGGTGTTACAGCATGTGCTATGTTGATTGTTTGTAGTTTAGGAATGTTAAACAGTATGAATTATTTTATAGATTTACAATTTAATAGAATATTTAATTTTGATTATAAATTAAGTCTAAAATCAAATATTAGTAGTGATGAACTCAAAGATTTAACAGACAAATATGGTGATAATACATCTGAAAGTTTGTATATAGAAATAAAAGACAAAGATGGAAATAGAGAATCAAATAATATTTTTGTTACAGATAGCAAAGACTATGTTAGATTTGTAGATAATAAAGACAAATTTGTAAAATTAGACAATGATGATGGAATATATGTAACATATAAATTAGCAAAAACAAATGGATATAAAATAGGTGATGAAATAACATGGCATATTTCAGGAGATAACACTTATCACACATCTAAAGTAGTTGGATTTAATAAAGACCCGCAAAATCAAAATGTAACAGCAACAAGAAAATATTTGGAAAGTTTAGGAATTGAATATAAACCAGATTCATTGTATACAAATGAAGATTTAAGTAATACAAAAGAAATTACAAATGTAGAAGTAATATCAAACATAGATGAACTAAAAGAGGGAATGGATGGAATGCTTCAAACAATGAAAACAATGATAACACTTATTATTGTTATAGCTGTAATTCTTGGAGTTGTAATAATCTATAATTTAGGAATATTATCTTATACAGAAAAACAATATCAATTTGCAACATTAAAAGTATTAGGCTTTAAAAACAAACAAATTGAAAAGATATTTATAAAACAAAATAATATTATTGCAATTATATCAATAATATTAGGACTTCCAGCAGGATTTTATTTAACAGATTGGTTATTTAAAACAGCAATAGAAGAAAGCTATGATTTTGGAGCACATATAAATATTGAAACATATATAATTTCAGCAATAGGAACATTTTTAATATCATATTTAGTTTCAAAATTAATTGCTAAAAAAATAAAGAAAATTGATATGGTAACAAGTTTAAAAGGAAATGAATAAATGGGAAAAATCGTATTATTAGATGATTTAACAATTAATCAAATAGCAGCAGGAGAAGTTATAGAAAGACCTGCAAATGTAGTAAAAGAATTAGTTGAAAATTCAATTGATGCAACTTCAAATAAAATAGTAATAGAAATAAAAAATGGTGGAAAAACATTTATAAAAATCACAGACAATGGATGTGGAATTGCAAAAGATGATATGACAATTTCTATTGAAAGACATGCAACAAGTAAAATAAGGCAAGTGGAAGATTTAGAAAAAACATATACAATGGGATTCAGAGGAGAAGCTTTAGCAAGTATAAGTTCAATATCTAAATTAACAATTATATCAAAAATTAAAGAAGATTTAATAGGAAATAAAATTATATCAAATGCAGGTGAAATAACAGAAATAGAACAATGTGCTTCACAAACAGGGACACAAATTCTAGTAGAAGATTTATTTTATAATACACCTGTCAGATACAAATTTTTAAAACAAGATGCTACTGAAAGTAAATATATAAAAAATTGGGTAGAAAAGGTAGCTCTTGCTAACCCTAATATTTCTTTTAAATTAATTATAGACAATAAAACAAAATTCTTTTCAAATGGAAATGGAGATTTATTTGACATTATTTATTCAATATATGGCAAAGAAATTAAAGAAAATTTGATTAAGGTAGATTATGAAAGTGAAAAAATAAAAATAACAGGTGTAATTGGAAATACCTTAATAGCAAGAGAGAATAGAAAAGACCAAATATTATTTTTGAATAAGAGAAATATAAAAGATAATGCAATATCAAATAGTGCAGACCAAGCATTTAAAGGGGCAACAGGAATAGGCAAATATGGATTTTTTATTTTAAATATTGATATGCCTGCTAATTTTTATGATGTAAATGTTCATCCTACAAAAACAGAAGTAAGATTTAAAAATGAAGAGGAAATTTGTAAAGACATATATTATACAATAAAAAATGCAATGTTAAAAGCAGAGTTTTTAGGAAATAATGAAAATTCGAATGAAAATAAAGAATATATAAAAAATGAGTATGAATTTTTAACAGATGAAGTAGCTTTAAAAAATACTGAAAATGTAGAATTAAGAAAAAGAGAAAATTCAAGAAAAATAGAGTATAAGTATATAGGAATATTATTTAGAACATTTATAATAATTGAGGTTGAAAATGAAATTTTTTTAATAGACCAACATGCAGCACATGAGAGAGTTTTATATGAACAAATAAAAGAAAATTATAAAAATCATATTCAATCAAATAGTCAATTAATGTTGATACCAGAAGTAGTAACTTTAACAAATAGAGAAATGGAATTTGTAAAAAATAATATAAATTTGTTTGTAGATATTGGATTTGTAATAGAAGTGTTTGGAGAGAATACTATTAAAATCAATGGAATTCCAGATTTAGAATATAGGTCAAAAACAAAAAATATTTTTTTAGATGTTTTGGATGAAGTTATTTCTGATGGAAGAACTCAAATAAAAGATGTTGAAGAAAGATTTATTGCAACAGTAGCATGTAAAGCTGCAGTTAAAGCTAATATGGATTTAACGAAACAAGAAGTTGATGAATTGATTCATAGTTTGTTAAGCTTAAATAATCCATATACTTGTCCTCATGGAAGACCTACAACTATTAAAATTAGCAAAGAATTTATTGAGAAGAAATTATAAATTTTATCATAAATTAAAGACAAGCCACATAAAAATGTACTAAAAAGAAAAGCAAGGAGGAAAATTATGTGGGAAACTTTAAGAAAAGAAGAAGTTGTGCAAAAACTAGGGACAAAGCAGGGGACTGGTTTAACACAAAGAGAAGTACAAATCAGAAAACAAAAATATGGTAGTAACAAATTAGAAGAAAAGAAAAAAGAAACATTATTAGTAAAATTTATAAAGCAATTTAACGATTTTATGATTATCATTTTAATAATAGCATCAATTTTATCAGCAGTTACATCATATTTTCAAGGAGAAAATGACTATGTTGATTCAATAATAATAATAGTTATAGTAGTATTTAATGCACTTATGGGAGTTATTCAAGAAGCAAAAGCCGAAAAATCTATTGAAGCATTAAAACAAATGACTCCACCAAAAGCAAAAGTCATAAGAAATGGAAGAATACAAGAAATTCATGCAGAAGATTTAGTTCCAGGAGATATTGTAGAATTAGAAGCGGGAATATATGTGCCAGCAGATTGTAGATTATTAGAAAGTCATAATTTAAAAATAGAAGAATCAAGTTTAACAGGAGAAACAGAACCAGTTCTAAAAAATGCAGATATAGTAGCACAAAATGATGTACCATTAGGGGATATGTTAAATATGGCATTTATGGCAAGTATTGTTGTAAATGGACATGGAAAAGCTGTAGTAACAGAAACTGGTATGAATACTAAAGTTGGAAAAATTGCTAATATGATTATGGAAGATGAAACGCCAGAAACACCAATTCAAAAGAAATTAGCACAAGTTGGAAAGTCTTTAGGTATAATATGTTTAGCAATTTGTGTACTTATATTTTTTATAGGGATGATAAAACATATAGACCCAATAGAAATGTTTATGACATCAGTCGGATTAGCAGTTGCGGCAATTCCAGAGGGGTTGCCTGCTATTGTTACAATTATGTTATCGATTGGAGTAAGTAAAATGGCAAAAAATAATAGCATAATCCGAAAATTACCAGCTGTAGAGACGTTAGGATGTAGTAACGTTATTTGTTCAGACAAAACAGGTACATTAACACAAAATAAAATGACTGTTGTAGAAATAAAAGCTAGAGATAAAATATTGGCAAGTAAATTAGCTACGATGTGTACAGATAGTAATATAGTCTATCAAAATGGTCAAACAAAAGTAAATGGAGAACCTACTGAAAATGCATTAGTGCAAAATGGACTTAAACAAAATTTAAATAAAAATGAGTTATACAAAGAAATGCCAAGAATTGCAGAACTTCCATTTGATTCGAACCGTAAAATGATGACAACTATACATAAATATAAAGGAAAGTATCTTGTAATAACAAAGGGTGCACCAGATATTTTATTAAATAAATGCAATTTGGCAAGTATAGAAAAACATAAAATAGAAATAGAAAATCAGCAAATGGCAGAAAAGGCATTAAGAGTAATTGCAGTTGCATATAAAGAAATAGATAATATGCCTAGAAATTCGGAAATGAATTTATTAGAAGATGGATTAAATTTTGTTGGATTAATAGGAATGATAGATCCACCAAGAGATGGTGTAAAAGAAGCGGTACGAACTTGTAAAAAAGCAGGAATAAAAACAGTAATGATAACAGGTGACCATATTGCAACGGCAAAAGCAATAGCAAAAGAGTTAAATATATTAGAAAAACAGGATAAAGCAATAACAGGAAAAGAGCTTGACCAAATTTCACAAGAACAGTTAGTAAAAGATATTAAGAATTATTCAGTATTTGCAAGAGTTACACCAGAGCATAAAGTTAGAATAGTAAAAGCTTGGCAGAGTGCAGGAAATGTAGTTGCAATGACAGGTGATGGAGTGAATGATAGTCCTGCTTTAAAATGTGCAGATATAGGAATTGCAATGGGGAAAAATGGAACTGATGTTGCCAAAAATGCATCTGATATGATATTAGCAGATGATAATTTTGTAACAATAGTAAAGGCAGTAAAACAAGGAAGAAATATATATGATAATATAAAAAAAGCAATACATTTTTTAATTGCAACAAATATAGGAGAAATAGTAACAGTATTTATGGGACTTGTTTTAGGTTTAAAATCTCCATTATTAGCAATTCAATTATTATGGATAAATTTAGTAACAGATTCATTACCAGCAATCGCATTAGGCTTAGAAACAGCTGAAAAAGATATTATGAAGAGACCACCTGTTGACAACAAAAAAGGAATTTTTGCAGATGGATTATGGAATAAAATTGTTGTTGAAGGAATTATGATAGGAGTATTAACACTTGTAGCATTTGGAATAGGAAATAAATATTATGGCTTAGACATTGCAAGAACTATGGCATTTGTTTCTTTGGGATTACTAGAACTTGTTCATAGTTTTAATATAAAAAGCGAGCAATCTATATTCAAAATTGGTTTATTAGAGAATAAATATCTGATTGGAAGTTTTATATTAGGTGTTTTTGTTCAAACAATAGTTGTGTGGATTCCTGTATTGGCTGATATGTTTAGTGTTGTTCCATTAACTCAATCACAATGGCTTATTACAATAGGAATTTCACTACTTCCTATAATAATTGTTGAACTACAAAAGAAATTTGACTCTATGAATTTTGTTAAGATTATTTATTTTAGAAAACAAGAGACAAATAAAGAATCTTATTTATGAAAATCAAAAATATAAAATTCATAAAAGATTAAGAATATTATATAAAATAAAAAAGAATTAGTAAAATTAGATGTTATAATTAAACTAATTCTTTTTTATTTTGTAATGTTTATCATCAGTATAACCTAATAACCAAATTGGAGAAACATCAAAAAGAGAAGCTATTTTGTCAATCATAACAGGACCAATATTTTGAATTTGTCCATTTGCATATTTAGAAATTGTTCCTTTTGATTTTAAACCTAATTTTTTGGCTATTTCTTCATAAGTTAAATCTGATTGATTAACAAGTTCAGAAAATCGTTCATGAAAAATATATTTCAAATATATTCACCTCTTTAAAAAAATATATTGGAAATATTATAACATTAAAAAATAAAAATGTAAATAGTGAGATTGAATAGACTAAAAATGTTGCAGTATAATGGTTTCGATTAATTAAAAAAGGAATATTTGAAATATAAGCTATTCATTACGTTTCTCAATTTATTACAAAATTTAAGAAATTCTAATTTGCTTTATGGGTCCTTTCCACTATCGTGAACTCTTACCATAAAACTGCATAGAATTTCTAAAATTTTTCCATACACATTCGTCACTTCATTCAAAGCTTATATTTCAAATATTCCTATATATTAATTTAAAATAAACTATTGTCTAGTAATCTAAAAAGTAAAAAATTGGAAAAATATATTGACAAAGAAAGAAAAATATTGTATTATGTTTCTTGATAAGAAACAAAGGAGCAGATATGGAAGCGAAAATTGTAGGAAATAGAATAAAAGAAATAATGACGATAGAAAAAATTGATGAAAACGAGTTAGCACATAAATTAAATATAACTATATTAAAACTAGAAAAAAAACTTAATGGAGAAGAAGAATTTAATCTTAGTGAAATAATGAAAATAAAAGAAATATTTAATTTAACTCTAGAAATATTTGCAAAATTATTTTTTGAAAAAGATTTTGAAATAGAAGAAATTATAAAAGAATTACATAAATAATTTTACAAAACAAGGGAAGATAAAACTTCTCTGTTTTTTGATAGAAAGGACAATGATAAAAATATATGAAAGAGCAAAAAGAATTATTAGAAGCAATACAAAAGAAAAACACTATAGATGAAATACAAGAATATATAAAAAAAGTAATAGAATTAAGAGGATTTTCAAATCAAAAAGTTCAAGACAAAATGTTATTATTATTTGAAGAAACAGGAGAACTAGCAAAAGCTATTAGAAAAACGCTACCAGAAGCATCAATAGATTATGATAAAATAGAAGATTATACAGAAATAGAAGAAGAAATTGCAGATGTTTTTATAGTATTAGTTTCAATTTGCAATAAATTAAATATCAATTTATATGAAGCATTTAAAAACAAAGAAGAAAAAAATGTAGAAAGAAAATGGAAAATAATCGAGGAATAAAAAATGAACAATAAGCAATCATTATATTTATTATGGGCAACAATATTAAATCAATCCCAAAGTGCAGAACAAGTATTATTAAATACAGTAGAATTATTTGATAGGTTAGGATTAAAAGAAGAATTTAATCAAAAATATAAAGAATTAGACTATAAGAAAATAGAAGAAGCGATGACCCAAAAGCCATGTTTACATAGATTCCCTAGGAATATGTCTATAAATTTAGCAAGCAGTATTTATGTTATAGATAAGTATTATAATGGAAGTCCATCAAAACTATTTGAAGAATATGAAGATACTCAAGAATTCAAAAAAAGGCTTATGCAATTTAGAGGAATAGGAGAACATAAAGCAGAAACAGCAATAACTATATTCCAAACATACAAAAGAACTAATAATACAAATATATTTAAAAATAAATGTGTGGAATTATATAAAACAATCGGGCAAGAAATGAAAATATTAGATGAATTTGGAGATGAAAAAGGTTATGATAGATAAAATTTTTTTTGATATTACTCAATACTGTAATGGAGAATGTAAATATTGTTTTACTAATTCTACAAAATTTTCACAAAAAAATAATAATGAGCTAACAAGTAATGAAATTATTGATTTATTAAATGATTTATTTAAAATAGGAATAAAAAAAGTATCCATTGGTGGAGGAGAGCCATTTCTAAAAAATATAGAAGAAATTATAGAAAAAACAAACAAAGAAATTAAAATTTCTATTACAAGTAATGGAACAATATTAAACAGAAAATTTTTAGAGCAATTTAAACAAAACAAAAATATAAAATTAACAATAAGTTTAGATAGTTTATCAAATGAAAAATCTAATTTGATAAGAAAAAACATTAATATAGATAAAGTTATTGAAAATATAAAAAAGATATGTCAAGATGAAGAATCAAGACAAAGATTATCAATAAGAACAACAATTTCTCGAATTAATTATAAAGATATATATGAAATTATAGAATTTTGTGAGGAAAACAAAATTTCTAATTTAAAGGTTAATTCAACAAATGAATTTGGAAGAGCAAAAAACAACAAAGACATAATTTTACCATTTAAAGATTTTATGAATTTGTTAGAAGAATTAGTTGAATATTGTAACAATAAAGTAAAAAATGTAAATGTAGAATTACCAGTAGAAAAATATCTAAAAGGTATTACAAGAAAATGTATGTGTGGAACAACTTCTTTATATATAAATTGGGATGGAGATGTATATCCATGTGCTTTTACAGAGGGAAAATTATTATTAGGAAATATAAAAAACAATAATATAAATGAGATAATTAACAAAGCTTCAGAGTTTAGTCATGAGAACAACTTTTGTAATCAATGCCCGATTAACAGATATAAAGAATATGAAAGAAAAACAGTAGAACTAATAAATTAGTAATCCTATATCTATAAGATATAAAAATAGATATCATTTAACAGAGCAGTTTTGGAGGTGATATTATGAAAAAAAATAATAAAAAAACAGTAAAAAAACACATAAAAAAATTAAAAAATCTACATATGTAATTCAATAAAAACCAAAGAAAAATAGATATAGGATTGTAAATAATTATTAAGGGATGTAGATATGGAAAAATTAATATTAAAGCAGGAGTTTTTTGGAGGAATTTTATACAACAAAAAAGATAAAGAAAATTTATATTTAGATAATGAAACATATGAAATTTTAGAAATGTTAGAACCCAATAATCTAAAATATGAAGAAAACATAAAAAAAATAAAAGAAAAAACAAATATTGAGAATGTTTTAGAGATTTTAAGAGAATTAGTTGAAAATGAAATAATAACTTTAAATGTAGAAAAACAGAAACAAGAAAATATACCTAAAAACTATTTAAATGCACCATTTAGGGTTTTTTATGATATAACATACAAATGTAATTTAAGATGTAAACACTGTTTTACAAATTCAGGACTAGAAAATAAAGATGAATTAACTTTAAGAGAAAAGATTGATTTAATTGAACAACTAGCAGAATTAGGAGTAGAAAGAATTTCAATAGCTGGAGGGGAACCATTTGCTTCAAGAGATATTTATAGTTTTATAAAAAAATGTAATGAAAAAGATATAGATGTATCTATTTCAACAAATGGTACCTATTTTAATAAAGATATTATTGAAAAAATAAATAATTTAAAATTAAAAAATATAACAGTTAGTTTTGATGGTGGAACAGAAGAAAGTATGGATTATATAAGGGGAAAAGGTTCATATAGAAAAGTTATAGAAGGATTAGAAATGTTACAAAAACATTATAATAAAAAATATTCTATAAAAACAACACTAATGAAAAATAATATAGATGAAATAGAAAATCTAATAAATATAGCTATAAGATATGGTTGTGATATGATAAAATTTAACTGTGTTAGGGAAGATGGAAGAGCAGTATTAAATAAAGATAATATTGTATTAACGCAAAATGAATATATCAACACTGTAAAAAATATCGAAAAATTAAGAAATAAATATCAGGACAAAATAAAAATAAGAGCGCCACTAAATATCTTTGGATGTGATAATGACTATGAATTCATATCAGAATTAGGTTTTGGATGTTTTGCTGGCAAAGAAAGTATTTGTATAGATCCTCTTGGAAACGTAAAACCATGTTCACATTATCCTAAAGAATTTATATGTGGAAATGTAAAAGTAAATAAAATAAAGGATATTTGGAATAACAGTAATATTTTAAAAGAGTTTAGAGAATTAAAAGGAAATAATATTTGCAATAATTGTGATGAATATGAATATTGCAGAGGTGGATGTAGATATAGATGTTTTATAAATGGAGATATAAACGGAGTAGATCCATTTTGTTATTTAAAATGTAATAAAATATAAATAATAGGGAGCGAATATTTTGAATATGGAAAAATATTCGTTCCTATTATATTTATAATATAATACAGATTAATCCTCCAGAGCCTTCATTAACAATACGTTCTAATGTTTCTTGAAGTTTCATTTGTGCTTCAACAGGCATTTTGGCAAGTTTCGTTTGCAATCCTTCATTGACAAGTTCATGTAAGCTTTTTCCAAAGATATTGGAACTCCAAATACTTGTAGGGTCATTTTCAAAACCTGAAAGAAGATAATTAACTAATTCTTCGGATTGTTTTTCAGAGCCGACGATAGGTGAAACTTCAGTAGTTACATTAGTTTTTATCATATGCATGGTACGCTCTAAACAGATAAAAATCTTTACAAGGTCAAGTGGACAATATATAGCTAAAAACAAACGAGGCATAAAAGAAATGAAATATGATATTGAATTCGGAATGGATGAAGTTAAATAAATTTTTAAGTGTAACAAAATATAAGATAAATAATAATAAAGTAAGTCCTAGATAAAAAATCTAGGACTTATTTTTAGATAGGAGGAATATGAGTATAAGAATATAAATAGAAAAAGTACAAGCAATAAAAAATGCTATATAAGAAAGAGAAAATAAAAATATTGGAAAGTAAATTACAAAAATATGAAAAAGAACTAAAAGATGAAGAAAACGAATTCGAGTAACTTATTTAATAATAAATAAAAAAGCCACAAAATCGATTTTCGTGCGAATAAAAATGAGAGGTGAAGCGGTTGTTCGTATAATAAATATAAAATTATATAAAGTAGTAGTTAAGATAAGAAAGGAGAAATTATAGAAAAATATGACAAAGTATAAAAAGTATTATTTAACAAGTGAGTCAGTAACGGAAGGACATCCTGATAAGGTATGCGATTTTATATCTGACTCTATTTTGGATGCTTGTTTAGAACAAGATAAGAATTCAAGGGTTGCAGTAGAAACACTTATATCAAAAGATAAAGTAATTGTTGCAGGTCAAATTACTTCGGATGCAATAATAGATATTGAAAAGATAGTTAGAGAAAAATTAAAAGAAGTAGATTATACAGATTCAAAAACAAATATGGATTATAAAACTTGTGAAGTTGAAGTAAATATTACAAAGCAAAGTAAAGATATAGCATTAGGTGTTGATTATGGAGGAGCAGGAGATCAAGGAATTATGTTTGGCTATGCAACTGATGAATCAGAGGATTATATGCCATATCCAATAAGTATTGCAAACAAATTGTCAAGGAAATTAGCGGAAGTAAGAAAAAATGGAGAAATACCATATTTAAAATCAGATGGAAAAGTTCAAGTTACGATTGAATATGTAAATGATGAGCCTTTCAGAGTTGATACAATATTAATATCTGCTCAGCATTTTGAAAATGTTAATATTGAAACATTACAAAAGGATATATTTAAGAAAGTAATAATTCCAGTTGTACCTGCAGATATGATAGATATTGAAACAAAGTTTTATATAAACCCGACTGGACGATTCGTTTTAGGTGGAGCTGTAGCAGATACAGGATTAACTGGTAGAAAAATTATGGTAGATACATATGGTGGATTAGCACATCATGGCGGAGGGGCTTTTTCAGGTAAAGATGGAACAAAAGTTGATAGGTCTGCTTCATATATGTTAAGGCATATTGCAAAAAATGTTGTTGCAAATGGACTTGCTAGAAAATGTGAGATACAACTTTCTTATGGCATAGGGGTAATAGAGCCAATCTCAATTTATATAGATTGCTTTAATACAAATAAAGTACCAGAATGGATGATAATAAAATTAATTAAAGCAAGATTTGACTTGAGTCCACAAGGTATAATCGAATATTTAAAATTAAGAGAACCAATATTTTCTAAGACTACTAACTATGGACATTTTGGTAGGGATGGATTTGCTTGGGAAGAATTTGTTCAAATGTAAATAAAAGTACAAAAATAACTTGAATAAACTTCGATTAAGAGTTAACATAGAGCAAATTTAAGAAACATAGGAGTGAATAATTTGAATACTACTGATTTAGTTGGAAAAAAGTTTGGAAAATTAACGGTTATAAAATTTGACAGAGTAAAATATAAAAGAGATGCTAAAGGAAAGAATAGAGATAGAGGATATTGGCTATGTAGATGTGACTGTGGCAAGGAAGTAACTATTGCTAGAAATGATTTGGTATCAGGAAAAACAAAAAGTTGTGGATGCTTATGTAAAGAAAACGCAATAAAAAATAGAAAAAGGAATTTTATTGATTTAACAGGTAAAAAGATAAATGAACTTAAAGTTATAAAAATTGAAAAGGTAGAATACAAAAAATATAAAAATGGAGTTAATAAAGCAGAATACTATTGGAGATGCAAATGTGATTGTGGACAAGAAGTAGTCATAAACGGAAGATATCTAAGGCAAGGGAAAATAAGAAATTGTGAAGAAGTAAAAAGAAATCAAACAAAAACATATACTCAAATAGGAAATGAGTACAAGAGAGAGAATATCTTAAAAGAAGGTACAAGATTAGATAATTTGAATAATAAATTATCTAAAGCAAACACGAGTGGAGTTAGGGGTGTATCTTTTAAAAAGGATAGGGATAAATATAAGGCTACAATTGAATTTAAGAAGAAAACTTATTTTCTTGGGTATTTTGATAATATATTAGAGGCAAAGGAAGCAAGAAGAAAGGCAGAAGAGAAATTTTACAAGCCTATTTTAGAAAAATATGGATATAAAAAAGAAATAGAAGAATCAGAAGAAGAATTAGAATAAGACTTGTATAAAGTATGTGTAAGAGTTAAGATACAACACAACTTATATAAGTTCTTTTAATTTGGGTAGAGATTAATAATCTTATTAAAGAAGTACAAAATAAAGTTAATATATAACAATAGTGAAAGGATAAAGTATGAGTGAGTATAAAGAAAGAAAACTTATAGATTTAACAGGAAAAAGATTTGGAAAATTAGTAGTATTAGAATTTGATCATAAACAAGTAGTTGCTTATGAAAATGGCAAAAAAAGAACAACATATTTTTGGAAATGCAAATGTGATTGTGGAAATTTTGTTGTGAGGTCAGGAAATAGCTTAAGGGGAGGATATACTGAAAGTTGTGGTTGTAACAAAATTGCAAAAAGAAGTGAGACAATAAAAAGAAAAAAACAAGAAAATATTAAAGTGAATACAAACTGGCAAGATTTAACTGGCAAAGTATTTTCAAAACTATTTGTTGAAGAACTCGACCATACGAAACGAGTTGTATGTAAAAATGGCAAAAAACGAACAATTTATTATTGGAAATGTATGTGTGAGTGTGGAAAAGAAGTAATAAGAGATGGTAAAAGTTTAAGAACAGGAGCAACTAAAAGTTGTGGATGTTATAAATTTAATAGACAAAGGCTAGTTCAAGACAGAAAAAAATATATTAAGGAAATAGAAGAAGAATTCGAATAAGACTTGTATAAAATTTGTGAAAGAGTTAATATACAACACAAATTTTATACAAGCTCTTTTCATAAAAAGGAGGATTTAAAGTGTATATTCTAATGTTAATAGGAGTAGCAATGCTAAGTTCTTTTTTTACATTGTTATTACATTGTTGTTTAATTTTAGGAAAGGAAAGTGATGAAAAATGGGAGGAAGAAATGACTACGAAGAAAGAAGAAAACAGAGAATAGAAAAGTATAAAGAATTATCTTTAAAAGCACAAGAAAGGTCTAACCAATATAGTAATTCTAATGCTAACAGAATATTACAGATTGCACCTGGACAGCCAATTTTGATAGGGCATCATTCAGAAAAAAAACATAGGAGACTTATAAAAAAGGCACAGGATGATATTAGAAGGTCAATAGAAGAAGATAATAAAAGTAAGTTTTATCAGGAAAGAGCACAGACAGCTGAAAATAGTAAAGTCATATATAGTGATGACCCACAAGCAATAAATAAACTAAAGGAAAAACTAGAAAGATTAGAATATGAAAAATCAGTCATAAAAGCAAGAGAACACTATACATGGGAATTAACTAATATAGGTGCAATTATAAGAGAAACAAAAAAAAGAATAGAAAGACTTGAAAATTTGGAAAAAATAGAATTTAAAGAAATTAATTTCCCAAATGGAAAAGTTATTCATAATAAAGAAATAAATAGAATTCAATTTTTGTTTGATGATATCCCTAATGAAGAAACAAGAAAAATATTAAAATCTCATGGATTCCGTTGGTCTAGATATGAAAAAGCATGGCAGAGGGAATTTAATCAAAATTGTATAAGAGCAACAAATATAATTATTAAAGAAATTCAAGATAAAGAAAATAAAAAAGAGGAGAGTGAAGAATTTGAAGGATAAATTTAATTTGCAATTTTGGCAAAATGATTATGTAGAAAGATTCCAACTAAATAGAGAAGGAAGAGAAATTTTAAAAAGATTTATTTTTGATAGTCCAGAAAAGGCAAAAGGATTTATAATAGAAAAATATGCAAGAGAGGTATATAGAGAGGATATAATTGATACTTATTGTTCAATGTACAACAGAGATAGAATAAATGAAATATTGCAAGATTTAGAATATGAAAAATTAACAGATAAAGAAGTTGAAGAGTATGGAATAATTGAACAAGAAGATGCAGAAGAATTTGAAAGATAGAATTGAGGTGATATAAGTAGTGTTATTGGTTAGAATTGATATGGTAAACGAAAGACAATATTCAGAGTCAGAAATATATAAAGAAATAAAAATAGTACTTCCTAGAAGTAAAGATGAATTGGAAAAGGATTTCTTATATCTTGATTTGAATTATAGCAATTCAAAAGTAAAAGATACACATATAAAAGAATGTGAATTTATAGATGATCAAGAACCTAAGTTTGCATATGATATTTCGGAGGCTATGAATGATTTAATTTATAGAGCAAATGATTCAGGATACTCGACACCATTTGAGAATATAAATGAATTTTATAATATAGTTAAAAAGATGAATTCTCATGAAAGAGAAAAATTACTTGCAATAATGGAGGCAAAAAAAGAACAAATAGAATTTATAGGAGATGCTATAAAGTATGCTCAAAATATTGACTGTTTTGAGTTAGAGGAAATATTTGATAGTGAAGAACTGGCAAGATATATGGTACATATAGGAGAAATTGAAATTGAAGATGTAATGGAATATGCTGATTTAGATAGTTTAGGAAATGATTATGCAGAAGATAATAAGATGGCAAAAACAAAATATGGTTATTTGAAACAAGAAAAAGAGTTAACTAATTATATTGAACAGAATAATGAAGAAGAACTAGAATAAAGAAATAGAAGTGAATAATAGGTGATTATAATGAAAATTAAATTAAAAGATATAAGACAAGCAACATATGATGCAAATCTAGACACAGAATATAGAGAGGCATTAGCTCATAGTTTAATGGGATTAGGATATATAAGTGATTATCCATTAAATTTGTATATGGGAATACAAGAAGAAAAAGAAGAACTCGAAAGAGTTGAAACAAGACCATTAGATTCAAATCAAATAAGTGAAATTATACACTTAATGATGTATGAGATGAGAGATGATTTTCAGTATGAAAGATTTAAGCCAGTTGCATTGAGATTTTTAAATATTTCTGAAGAGATGAGAGGGGAAAGAAATAAAGAAAGTAACAGAATAATTACAAAACCCCAATTTAATATTTATAGAAAAAGAGCAGTAATGTATGACCTTATTTGTAAAGTTTCAATGACATTAAAGAAAAATAATTTGATTAATGAATCAAGAGAAATGATTGAAAGAGCAACTTCTTCATACAGTTATGCTGATGCATTTAAAATTATAAATGAGTATGTTGAAGTTATTGAAGAAGAGGAGGAGGAAGAATTTGAATAAAATTGATTTACTAAAAGAATTGGAAGATAGTCTATATCATAATCTTTTATGTTATTCGGAAAATA
>OJNH01001553.1_pt1 | contig 17527 bp, 21 predicted proteins | sample 1597361 | NCBI WGS metagenome assembly OJNH01 (sample SAMEA2452136, study PRJEB22498) | human gut metagenome | biome: human feces; feature: human gut; material: feces | place: Australia | collected 2012
ACTAAAGACTTCGCATCATCTGCAGAAACATTATCGACAAGTTGATAAGTTAATTTAATTGTACGACAATCAACTTTTACAGCTAAATCTTGAATACGATCATCTTGTTCAATTTGACTTTCAACTTGACTCACCATATTTTGATCTACTGATAATAATTTCACACATCTTTGTCCATAGACAGGCCCTTTATTATTACCAGAGAAAACAAAAATATAAAGTAGGAAAGTAACAATTAAAACAACAAGCACTGTAATAAAAACATGCCATTTTTTTAGTTTTAATTTTTTGCCACTTTTTGGTTGTTTTGCTTTCTTTACCTTTTTTACTTTCTTTGGTTTTTCTTCTATCTCATCATCAAATGTAAATTTACCTGTTTGTCCTGCATGTAAATCATTATTTGGTTGTAAGTCATCTTTATTATATTCTTTAGTATCATTAAATGAAAATCTTTCTCTTGCCATTATTTCACCTTCTTATACCTTATTTTATCAAAAAATATAGCAAATGTATATCCTTAATAAAGTAATGTACTTTGTGCATCCTCTCCAGCATTTTTAATAACAACAGCTTTTAAACCATCTTGATCATTGATAATGGCATATGTATCCACACCACTAAAATGACTATCCATTTCATCAGCCACTGTTTCTACCATGTAAATAAGTTCTGTATAACTTTTTACACTCGCAGTAATTTGAATTTTTAAACTTTGAATTGAACCATCTTTATATTTCCCATAACCTACAACACCAACAGCTTCAGTTGAAGCATTTTTTACATTGTTTTTAAAAACCGAAAATTGTGAATATAGAGCTTCATCTGCTTTATTTGCTTCATCACTTGTAAAAATATAAGTAGCATAATCTAAAGATTTAATATTTCCAACTTTTCCATTTTGACAATAACTACTATAAATAAAGCGTCCATTATAACTATTTTCTTCACTGTCATTTTGACGATAAACAGCAATAAAAGTAGGAATATCTTTCACAGATTTTTTTGTTTGTAAGTACTTATATAATCTAGAAATCGTTTCTTTTGCGTAACTGTCTATACTTCCTTCAGATAAAGTTGTATTCGTTCCACCTTTTGGATCTAGAATAATCGCTATAGACATTCCTTTTAAAGTATACTTATCTCCACTTTTTTCATAATAATCTTGTTCACTAATATTTTCTACCATCTTATTAATTTCTTGACCATCAACTAATTCTCCATTTAATGGTTGTAAAGAATATTTTTCTTTCTTTAAAAGTTGATTTTTATCATTTTGAACAAGTTGTAGACCCTCAGACATATAATAATCTGAAGTAGAGAAATAATCTGTCGATAAAGCTTGTAATTCTCTTCCTATTGTTTGAAAATCTTCAGAGGAAGAAAAATCTTGATAAAAAGTTTCTCTTACAAGATTCGTTCCTAAATTAACAATAGGATAAAATGAATCATCTAAAGAATCAGTAGATGATGTATCTTGGCTACTTTTTGTTTCTTTTTTACTTGTTTTTGACGTACATCCTGTACAAAGAAGTAAACATAATATAACTGTAAATAGTTTTTTCATGAGCACCCTCCTTTTTTGGCACATTATAGCATAAAATTATGATTTTATCATTTCCATAAACATTTCTTCCGTTAAAACTGGAATATTTAAAGATTGTGCTTTTGTAAGCTTACTACCTGCATTTTCCCCTGCTAATAAATAGGTTGTCTTTTTAGAAACGGATCCAGAAACTTTACCACCATTATTTTCTATTAAAGTAGCTGCTTCTTTTCTAGATAATGTAGGAAGTGTTCCTGTAACAACAAAAGTCATATTTTCTAATATAGATGAACTTTGAGTATCTTCAATTTCCATCTTTAATCCATAGTGCTCTAATTTATGAATGATTTCTTTATTCTTTTCAACTTTAAAATAATCAATTAAAATTTGTGCACTGGTATCACCAATATCATTGACTTCAATAAGTTGTTCATAAGAAGCATTCATCAATTGATCCATCGTTTTAAATTTCTTCATTAAAGATTTTGCAGCCGATTTACCAATATTTGAAATACCTAAAGCAGTTAAAACCTTCGTTGCATCATTTTCTTTACTTTTTTCAATGGCATTTAATAAATTATCTGTACTTTTAACAAGACCAATTACCTTTTTATCTAAAAGTTCTTGTCTTTTATCTTTTAAAATATAAATATCACTGACATCATGAATATACCCTTGATCTATTAAAGTTTCAACATACGATAAACCAAAACCTTTAATATCCATGGCATCTCTTCCTACAAAATTAACAACATTTCTAACTAGTTTACTTGGACATGTAGGATTAGAACATTTAATATCAACTGTCCCCTCTTCTTGATACGTTGGTGCCCCACATACAGGACACGTATTTCCTATTTGATAAGGAACACTTCCTGCAGGTCTTTTATCTTTGTTGACACCTTTTACTTTAGGAATGATTTCTCCTGATTTATAAACAATGATTGTATCGCCAAGACGTACATCTAAACTATCAATAAAATCTTGATTATGAAGCGTTGCTCTTGAAACCGTTGTTCCACATAAACGGACTGGTTCAAAGATAGCTGTTGGTGTAATTCTACCTGTTCTTCCAACTGAAAGTTCTATATCTAAAAGCTTTGTTTCTTTTTCTTCTGGCGGATATTTATAAGCCACGGCCCAACGAGGCACTTTGGCTGTTTGCCCTAATTGTTGTCTTTGTGCATAGCTATCAATTTTAACAACGGCACCATCTATATCATAGCCTAATTGATCTCTACTTTCACCAATCATCTCAATAGCTTTCCATACTTCTTCAAAGCTATGACAAATTTGATAATTATCAATGACTTTCATTCCTTGAATTTTTAAATATTCATAACCTTGACTATGACTCGTAATTTCTTTTCCTCGAATATCTTGAATATTAAAAATAAACATAGAAAGATTTCTTTGTTTTGTAATACGACTATCTAATTGACGTAATGTTCCTGCCGCACAGTTTCTAGGATTTGCGAAAGTTTTTTTATTATTAAGCTCTTGAATTTCATTAACTTTATCAAAGGCCTCATTTGTCATATAAACTTCACCACGTACTTCAAGATATTCAATAGGTTCCTTTAATTTATTTTTAACATCTTTGATTACTTTAGCATTAACGGTTACATCTTCTCCTTGAATGATTCCATCTCCACGAGTAATAGCCGTTGTTAAAAGACCATTTTCATATCTTAAAGCCATTGATAAACCATCAATTTTATATTCAACCACAAATACTGGATCAACCAACGTTTCTTGCATTGATTCCACAAATTCTTGAACTTCTTCTTTAGAAAAAACATCTTGTAAAGAAAGCATTGGGACACGATGTCTAACTAAAACACCGGCTTCTCTTTTAGCACTTCCCCCAACATGTTGAGTTGGCGAACTTGGTGTGACATATTCAGGATGATCCTTTTCTAGTTTTTTAAGTTCTTTCATCATCATATCATATTCATAATCACTTATTTCTGGATCGTCTTGGTTATAATAACGATCATTATGATATTCAATTGTTTTTACTAATTCTTCATATCTTTTTAAATCATCCATATTCTTACTCCTTTTTCAAATCTTTTTCATTATAACAAAATAATACTAAAAAGAGAATTCTAAGAATTCTCTAATTTGTAAGTTTTTTTAATGCTTTATGATTGGCCATTAAAGACTTCAGTCCTGCTGGAAGCTCAAAAGCAATATCTAAAATATTCTTATTGACCTTAACAACAACACCCTTACCAAAAATATCATGATTTACAAGGTCTCCTACTTTCCAATCATCAACTTTATTATCTCCAATTAATTCTGCTTTAGACACTGTTTGTTTAGGTACATAATCTGTTGTTTTAAAACGAGGCTTACTTCCGCTATGAATAATTCCTTCATTTCCTACTTCATCAATGAAACGACTAGAAATTTTAGGTGAATCTGTTACAAAACTAAATCCTTCACTATCTGTTAAGAAAAGCTGTTTTCTCGCTCTTGTAAAGGCTACATATGCGAGTCTTCTTTCTTCTTCAAGACCATCATCTCCATCTTCAGCTAAACTTCTAAAGCTTGGGAAAATTCCTTCAGATAAGCCTAAAACAAAGACATAATCAAATTCTAGACCTTTAGCCATATGAATAGACATTAAAGAAACATATTGCCCTTGATCAATAGAATCATTATCTGCATATAAAGAAATATCTTGTAAATAATTTTCTAATGTTGGTGCATCTTCATGAGAAACTTGAAAATCATAAATTGAACGTTGTAATTCATGAATATTATCAATACGATTATCTTCTAAATCATTTTTTAACATATCGATGTAGCCTACATCAATCATTAATTGTTCAAACATTTCATGTAATGGTAAAGTTGAACGTCTTGCTTTTTCAATTGCTTCAACTAAAATTCGCACTTCTTTTTTAGATTTATTAGATAGTCTAATTTCATCACTATGAAGCGTTAAAGCATCATAAAGTGAAATTTGATGATTAAGTGCTACTAATTGAATATTTTCTAATGTTTTTTTACCAATACCTCTAGCTGGTGTATTAATAATTCTTTCAAACGCTAAATCTTCTTGATTACAAACAAGTCTTAAATAGCTTAAAGCATCTTTAACTTCTTTACGATTAAAGAATTTTAACCCCCCAAAAATACGATAATCAATTCCTTTACGAATCAATACTTGTTCAATCGTACGTGATAAATAGTTTGCACGATATAAAATTGCAATATCACGATAATTAACCCCATCTTGATTATTTACAATATCTTCGATTTTATTAGCAATCCAATTAGCTTCTTCCTCTTCACTTTTAGCGACATGGTGAATTACATCTTCCCCACCTGTTTGTTTAGTAAAAAGATTCTTTTCTAAACGTTGACTATTTTTACGAATTAAATTATTTGATACTTTTAATATATTTCCAGTTGAACGATAGTTTTGATCAAGAATAATTGTTTTATTAGGTTTGAAATCTTTATCAAAATCTAAAATAAAGTGAACATCAGCCCCTCTAAAGCTATAAATTGTTTGATCAGGATCTCCAACGACACAAACAATGGCATATTTTGATAATAATTGAACTAAATGATATTCAATTTCACCTACATCTTGGAATTCATCTACATGAATATATTGGAATTTTCTCTGCCATTTTTCTAATATATCTGGATAATTATCCAAAATATAAACTGCTTTTAATAATAAATCATCAAAATCTAATAAGAAATGATCTTCTTTATAGTTTTCATAGGCTTCATAGACTTTTGCTTTTTTGAGTTCTCCTGAAAATTGTCCAGCTAATTCAATAGCTCTTTGTGGAGAAACTCTTGCTGTTTTATATGAAGAAATTGTATTGATCATACTTTTAATAGAAATAACTTTAGCGTCGATTTCTAATTGAGTATAAAGCTTTTTAATAAGTGCTTTTTGATCTTCTTCATCCATGATTGTAAAATTACTTGGATAATTTAAGACATTAATATGTTGTCTTAAAAGTCTTACACAAAGAGAATGAATGGTACAAATAAGTGTTCCACTTCCATGAATACCTACAACTTCATTCACTCTTTCTTTCATCTCGTTAGCAGCTTTATTGGTAAAAGTAATTGCCAAAATAGAACGAGGATCAATTCCTACATCCTGTATTAAATGTGCAATACGATAAGTCACAACTCTTGTTTTTCCAGAACCTGCCCCCGCAATAATTCTTAAGTGACTATCTAAATACGTTGCTGCTTCTTTTTGATTTTTATTTAACAATGTATCTAAATCCATTTATTTCACCCCTATTTATCTTATTATATTACATGGATAATGATAGAAAAAGAGAAATCTTTCATTTCTCTTTTTATTGATGTGATAATCCAACAATATCATTAATATCTTCAACACCAAGCTTTTCAAGTTCCTTTGGTAAATCTTGAATAATTTTATAACAAGCATATGGATCAACAAGGTTTTGACAACCAATCGCCACAGCGCTTGCGCCTGCAACCATCATTTCAATAACATCATGGGCACTTGAAATACCACCCATACCAATTACTGGAATCTTAACAGCTTTACTTACTTGATGAACCATACGTAAAGCTACTGGGAAAATAGCTGGTCCTGAATAACCACCTGTTCCATTAGCGATAATCGGTTTTCCAGTTTTGATATTAAAACGCATACCTACTAAAGTATTGATCATTGTAATTCCATCAGCTCCAGCTTCTTCTACAGCCTTTGCCATTTCAACGATATCTGTTACATTAGGAGAAAGTTTAACATAAACCGGTTTTTGAGAAACGGCTTTTACTTTACGTGTAACATCCGCAGCCATTTGTGGATTTGTTCCAAATTGAATACCTCCACTATGAACATTTGGACAAGAAATATTAAGTTCTAACGCTCCTACCATATCATGTGTTGAAATACGTTTTGCAGTTTCAACATAATCATCAACACAGCTTCCACCGATATTCGCAATGACTTTATCATTATAACACTTACGTAGTTCTTCTAGTTCATGTGACATGACGGCATCAACACCGGGATTTTGGAGTCCAATTGCATTAAGCATTCCACTTGGCCCTTCCGCAATACGTGGTAAAGGATTTCCATAACGTGGTTCAAGCGTTGTTCCTTTAATCATGATACTTCCTAAAACATTAATATCATAGAATCTTGTAAATTCATATCCAAATCCAAAAGTTCCTGATGCTGGAATCACTGGATTTTTCATTTCCAAACCTGGAAGTTTAACTTTTAAATTAACCATTTACAATAACCTCCTCACTTAATAAAATTGGTCCTTCTACACAAATACGTTTATAAGGTTTTGTTTTCACTTTACATGAACATCCCATACATGCTCCAAAACCACATCCCATTCTTGCTTCAAAAGAAAGTTGTCCGTTTTCTGGATAATTTAAAGCAAGCGCATCTAACATTGGTTCAGGTCCACATGTATAATAATGATCAAATGTTAAATTAGCTTTTTTAATAACATCAATAACTGTTCCTTTAACACCTAAAGAACCATCCATTGTCGCAATTAATACATCTCCAAATTCTTGGAATTTATCAATATAGAAAACATCTTTTTTAGAAGAAAATCCTAAAACAGTTGTCACTTCTACACCTTTTTCTTTTAATTTTTTACCTAAGTTATAAAGAGGTGGTGTTCCAAGTCCTCCACCAATAAGTAAAGCTTTTCCTTCTTGAACAGTAAAACCATTTCCTAAACCAATTAAACAATCCAATTGATCTCCAATTTGTTTATTCTTTAAAATTTCTGTTCCTTGACCAACAACTTTAAAAACAATCACAATTGTATTTTCATCGTAATCTGAAATAGACATTGGTCTTCTAAGATAAGGTTGTAAACTTTCATTGATCTTAATATTAATGAATTGACCTGGTTGGCTAATATATTTAGCCCCTTCTCCTTTTAAAGTCATTTCATAAACATCATCTGCAATGTTTTCAATTTTTGTAATTTCCATTAACCCTTGATAGTTCATAAATTCCTCCTATAATTTTTCTATTTTTCCATCTAAAATATGATACTTCACTAAACCAAAACATTTTGTATCTAAAAATGGTGTGTTTTTTGCTTTTGAATAAATATTATCTCTCGTAATCGTATATTCTTCATTTAAATCAATGATAGCAATATTAGCTTTTTTACCAACAGCAATATCATGATCCAATCCAATTACTTGACTTGGATTGACTGTCATACATTTTAAAACAGTTTCTAAATCTAACAAATTCTTCTTAACTAAATATGTATAAACAAGACTAAAAGCATGTTGATTGCCAATAATACCAAATGGTGCTTGATCAATTGGTTTTAATTTTTCTTCATCACTATGAGGTGCATGATCTGTTGAGATACATGTCACTGTTCCATCTTTAAGTCCTTCAATTAAAGCATCTAAATCTTCTTTACTTCGAAGTGGTGGATTCATTTTATAATTTGGATTTAAGTTTTTAATATTTTCATCTGTTAAAATCAAATGATGTGGACAAGCTTCTCCTGAAACAGGAAGTCCTTGTTTTCGATATTCTCTTAATCCTGCCACAGTTTCTTTAGTAGAAATATGACAAATATGATAACGATTACCAATTTCTTTAGATAATTGTAAATCACGTAAAGCATGATTATATTCTGAAGCATTATTGATTCCTACAAGACCATTTTCTTTAGAAACACGTCCTAAGTTAATACATGCTCCTTTTTCAAGTTCTCCTTCATCTTCACAATGAGCAACAATAATACTATTGATTGCTTTTGCTTCTTTCATGGCTTTTGCCATCATTTCTTTACTTTGAACACCTTTTCCATCATCAGAAAATCCCTGTACAATATCAAAAGCATTATTTTCTTTAAAATCAACAAGCTCTTGTCCTTTTAAATCTTTCGTAATAGCACTATAAGTATATGTATGAATAGAGCTATCTTTTTGAACTCTTTGAATAAAATCTTCAATAGTTTCTTTATCATCCATACATGGATTTGTATTAGCCATCGCTACAATATGCGTATATCCTCCATATTTAGCAGATAAAGTTTCTGTTTTAATAGTTCCTTTATGTTCAAATCCTGGTTCACGTAAATGAACATGAAGATCAACAAAACCTGGTGTTACTAAAAGATCCGTACAATCAATTATATTTTCACCATCTAAATCATGACCTATTTGACTAATTGTTTCACCATCAATTTCTACATCTAATTTTTGAATTTTATTTTGGTAAAAAACATTTCCATTTTTTAATACAGTTTTCATAGTTTCTCCCTTTTTCGATTAAAAACATCTTTATTTTTATCATATAAAGTATACTAAATGATACTTATTTTTTCAATGAAAAAACGGCATAAAAAAACAGCCAAGAAGGCTGTATTTTTATTATCTTTTTTTATTATTTTTTCTTGCTGCTTCAGATTTTAATTTTCTTTTTAATCCTGGTTTAACATAGAATTCTCTTTTACGAGCTTCAGCAAGGGTACCTGTTCTAGATACTTGTCTTTTAAAACGACGTAAAGCGTCATCTAAAGATTCGTTTTCTCTTACTACAGTTTTTGCCATGATGATTCCCCCCTTTGACTCTTAATTTACAAAAGTATTATATAGAGAATCTTTCCTAATTGCAAGAAAATATTGTTATTTTTAAGCATAAATATTAATTTTTTGCGTATAATATCCTTTTTTGCCCTATTTATGCAAAAAATCACTAGAATTTGGTAGTTTTATCAACTTCTTTTCAATATAACTACAAGATGGAATTATTTTCAAAGAATTGTCTTTTACATAGCCCATCAAAGCATCAAAAAGCTTTCCTGCCATCCCTTGACCTTGATATTTTTCATGAACAACTGTTGAAATAACATCAATCACATTTTCTTCTTTTCTAACATATTTAATATAACCGACTTCTTCATCCTGATCTTTTAAAACAATAAGACCTTCTTTATATTCTATTTTCATATATGTTCTCCTTTTTATTTCTTTAATAATTTATACACTTTACATGTTTTATCCTTCTTATTTTTTAAAACAAATCTAACATATTATCTAAATAAATAGCTTCTCTTACATGTATTTGATATTCAGGTTTTACCATATAATAAAGTAAAAATTCTAACACTAAAGCACTCCCTAAACTTCTACCTTCTATTTTAAATTGAGAAAAACCTTTTGGTAAATAATTATTTTGAATATCTTCAACACTGATAAAACTCGAATTTTGCATTGCTTTAAAAAAGCGATACCCCTCATGAGAATCTGGTGCCTTGCATACATGATCTAAACAATCTTCTCCTAGATTTTGACGGCTAACCGTTTCATAACATTTCTTTCGTTCAAGGCAGCCTATAAAACAGCATTCATTACATAAAAATTCAACTTTATCCTTATCTTTTTGTAAAAGATTTTCTAATTGTTGAACTTTATTTAAACGAAAATCAGGAACAACATATAAAAAGTCATCTCTCTTTAATTCATCTACTAATTGTTCAAATTTTGTAAGAACTTTCGTTGTTGAAGAAACAAAATAAAAACGTGGAAATTTCTTTTTTAAATATTCTAGTAACAAATCAGAATGAATGATAATCCCACTTTGAACCTCACTTTTTTCAAATAAAGTGCAAAGATCATTACATCTTTTATCTTGAAGATGTTTTTCTTGAAGTAATGAATTACTGAAAGTAAGTCGCGAAGAAATATGATATTGATCCATAAGTGAAAGAACTTCATAAGGATTTTGATTTCCTTCACCAAGACGTCCTCCACCCCATAAGCAATCTTCAGGACTTCCATAAATAGAACCTATTTCACACCAATCATAAAAATATTCACGATGATGATAGAATAATGGTAAAAATACTTTATATAATTCATAAAATTCAAATAATCCTGGTAAATGAAAATACGCTTTTTCCTTTTTTGACAATTCTATCACCTCTTCTTTAAATGTTATCTAAAAATTTATGAGCCCCTTGCAAAAATAATTCATATCTTTTTTGTGTTACCTCATTATCTTCTTCATCCCAGACTTCAAAGATATATTCTTTATTATTTTGAATTATAGAGCATAATTGTTTTGCCGTATAATATTCATCATTTAAGTTATATAATTTTATAATTCTTTTATCTAAGGTTTTATTATAAACATCTTTACTCGTATATCCTTGTATATGAGTTAATGGATCAACACATTGTTCGTGATACTTTTTACAAGGTTTACAAATGTCATCTCCATCAATTGTTAATTTTAAATCAACAGATGGATTTTCAATAATTTCATTAGCAACCTTATAAAAATCATGTCCCATTTTTTCATCAGGAACAAATCTGTCTATCCCAGATCCATATAATTTAATAATATCAATAAAATGATGTGGTTTAATTAAAATTGAGTTCATTAATTAATCTTCCTTTCATTAATTCTTCTAATATTTTTTATAGCAATTAATTCACTTATTTTTGGAAACAACATTACTCAAAATAGTTCCTACAATTAGTGTGATAACACCTAAAATTATTGTATCATTCATACTAATAATAGAATAAGCTCCTAATATTAAAATGATAGCAGTTATATCAAGTGTTATTGCTAACATCTTGCATAATCTCATCTTATTTATTTTTTCTTTATCAACTTGGCTCAAATCATTATATCCAGCAATCATATTTGAACCTTTTCCAAAATATAAAGGAATAGAAATAACTATTAATAAAATCGCACACAACAATAACGGTATTTGCATATCAATAATTTCCTCCATTCCTTTTATTCTACATTAAAAGTTAATTATTATTTAATAATTCTTCTAATACTTTTCTTACATTATGAGCAGCATCTTCTTGTATTTCGATAATTCTTGCCCCTCTAGCTTTCGCAACTTCTCTTAAATCAACAGATATTCCTGTATGAAATGAACATCCTACTACCAAAAAGATATCTCCTGGTTGTAATTTATAAACCATTTCATAAGCCTTTTGATAATTTGGTGCTGGATCACCATAAAGTACCGGTTTATTATATAAAGAATACGCAATATCCATTTCATCATCTTCTGGTAATCCACCATGCAACTCTAAAGCATCACTTCCTGCAAGTTTATGCAAACCATCAATATTCATAGTAATAATTGGTATATGATACTCAGCTAATGCATAGTGACCATCATTGGGTTTAGCACCATTCATATTGGCTTTAAGTTGTTTAATAACTTCATTATATTCTTCATGATGTGTATTGGCATAACTTCTAAATAGTTTTTCCCTTACATCTGGTCTTTCCATAAATGTTGGTATATTACTTTGTTTTGATATTCCTGCTCCTGTAAAAGCTAATATTTTCATATAAATCAACTCCTTTAACTAATCAAAATTATATCACATAAATAAAAGAAGCACTTAAAAATTGCTTCTTTTATTTATTGTTCATAATTCCATACAATTCCTTCGTTTTTTCTTCATTTTCATAATTAATCAAACAATTGTCATCTTTAGTTTCAAAATAAATATATGAATGAATATTTGGATTTATATAAATAAAACATGTTCCAAATTGTGTATCAAAATAACCTGCATAGCACTTATCTTCTTTATAACCTACTTGTTTATTTCCAATTTCAACATTATCCAATAATTTAATATTTCGTATTTTATCTATTTTAATTGTTGGTTCACTACAATTAGGTACAGATGTAATGATTTCATTATCTTTAATTTTAATAGCTGGTTTTTGATTAGAATCTTTTATTAAAGACGTAACGATCAAAATAGGAATCAAAATAACTAAAATAATAATAAAATAATATCTTTTTTTCATTTTTCTACCTTTCCTCTATATGCTTTCTTATAATACATGTATTTACCACTTAATTGTAAATACTCTATCTGCTTCCTATTTCTAATTATATAAACTATAGTAGCAAGATCATTAATTGCTCCTAAAATTATAATACTTGAAACTAATCCTATCATTTTTAAAATCAATGGATTTGATAGTTTTACAAATATTACAAAAATCGATAATGGCTATGTAATAAGTAAATTAGGTAACAATAAAGTATAAAGATACTCTTTTACATTCTTTATTTCTGTACAATGTGTTATCATTCCAAACCCCTGAAACCAAATATAAATATCTTCTTTTTTAGAAAAAGTTATTGCATGAAAGTATTCATGGACAATCATTAATAAAATTACAATAATAAAACCCAATATATCTATTAAAAATACATTTAAAATTTTTCCATTATATTTAGAAATTAATAATTTTAAACTTTTTGTTAAAGGATATAAAATAATCAAAAAACAAATAGATAGTCAATCCATCCAATAGCCATTTTCTCCAATCGTGATTCATCAACGCTTTTTAACTGATTATTATTTTTTTAATAACCTCTAAACTTTATTGTCATAGATAACACCTCCAGCATTATTATTTCTTAACAATCCAATCACTTTCTTCATTTTCTCTTATTGCATAATAACCTCGTTGCATGTCCTTTAATAAGCAAATAGAATAATCAATGTTATAAACTTCAAATAAAGAAACAATACTTGCATCTTCTATATTATGATTGCTTCCACATAAAAATTGCCACATACCGTCATCTTCATCATGACTTACATATAAAATAGGATGTCCTTCTAAAATATGACAACATACAATGCATGCTGTATTTTGTTGATCATCAAAAGGAAATGATAGTGTTTGTTTTTTCTTCGTAAAAAATCCCATAAATATGCCTCCTTAATCAAAATATGTTTTCCATTTTTCTCCTGCCTTATAAGCATCAAAACACATTTGAATTTGTTCTTCATTATTCTTTTCTGCAGCAAGTAATGAAAGTTTGTCTTTTGTAAAATAATCAAAACCTATTGTTTCACTATTTTCTTTAAAAACACCACCTTCTACTTCACAAAGCATAAATATTTTACATACTTTATAAGCATAGATTGGTTGATTATGTTTTTCTCTATCTTGAATTGCAATGACATTTTTAACAACAACATCAAGTCCTGCTTCTTCTTTTACTTCCTTTATCGTATTTTCCATAACTGAGACATTGACATCACACCAACCACCAGGTAATGACCATGTTCCATTTTTCTCTTGTACAAGTAAGATTTTATCTTCTTTAAAAATAGCAGCACGTGTATCAATTTTGGGTGTTTGATACCCTACTTCATTACAAAAAAGCCCTTCTACTTGTTCTACTGGTTTATTTGAAATATCTGCCATCATCATAGCGGAAAGTTGGCGAATACGTTCATAGCGTTCTTGATTATAAACATCTTTTCCATAAGTAAGTCCGGCATGTGCTAAACTTTGTAATTCAATAATATAATCAATCCATTTTTTATTTTTATCCATACACATTTCCTCTAATCTTTATTGATTTTATTATTCTATTCTTCTTCTTAGAACTTCTTTTTTATTTATTTCTATTCAACAATTTAGTATGAAAAATATATTAATTACCGGTGGAGCAGGTTTCATCGGAAGTCATGTTGTGAGATTATTTGTGAATAACTATCCGGATTATCATATCGTTAATTTGGATAAGCTGACATACGCTGGAAATTTGGCGAATCTCAAAGACATTGAGAATAAGCCCAATTATACATTTATTAAAGAGGATATCTGTGATTTCGACAAAATGAATGAATTGTTTAGGCAGTATCAAATAGATGGGGTAATTCATTTAGCTGCGGAAAGTCATGTGGACCGTAGCATCAAAGATCCCTTTACTTTTGCTCGGACGAATGTAATGGGTACCCTTTCTTTATTGCAGGCTGCGAAACAAACATGGGAGTCTCTTCCAAAAGGCTATGAGGGAAAACGTTTTTATCATATTTCAACAGATGAAGTGTATGGGGCGCTTGAATTGACTAAACCTGAGGGAGAACCTCCATATGGTGATTCCTTTTTTACAGTGGATACCAAGTATCAGCCTCATAGCCCGTATTCTGCTTCTAAAGCGAGTAGTGACCACTTTGTCCGTGCTTATCATGATACATATGGTATGCCTACTATTGTGACTAATTGCTCTAATAATTATGGTCCTTATCAGTTCCCTGAAAAATTGATACCGTTATTTATTAATAATATCCGTCTTGGCAAATCGCTACCAGTGTATGGAAAAGGGGAGAACGTACGCGATTGGCTTTATGTAGTAGATCATGCACGTGCTATAGATTTGATTTTCCATAAGGGGAAGATTGCAAGTACCTATAATATAGGCGGTTTTAATGAATGGAAAAATATCGATTTGATAAAAATCATTATCAAGACGGTAGACCGTTTATTAGGCAATCCGGAGGGAACCAGTGATAAATTAATTACTTATGTAAACGACCGTAAAGGACATGATTTACGATATGCTATAGATAGCCATAAATTAAATAGAGAATTAGGCTGGGAGCCAAGTCTCCAATTTGAAGAGGGTATTGAAAAGACAGTTCGTTGGTATTTGGATAATCAGGAATGGATGGATCATATAACTTCAGGCGAATATGAAAACTATTATAATTCCATGTATAGGAATCTCTAAGAATAAATAATGAGTCTTTCATTCGGATTGATTCTATTCTATATTGAAAATAATTAAAAAAGGCATGCTATGCTATTTTGAGTTAGTATGTTTGTCCCCCACACCTCTATGAAACATTACACATTTTTTATTTGGCAGCCGTATTTATGTCCGCATACTATTCCTTGGGCTGAAGGATTAATTAAAGATGAACGAGTTAAAGATGTTTTTTATATTGTTCCGGAAAAAAACATCGATGAGCGTGTTAACTTAGGTTGGAATACAGATGAGTTTATTGGTAATAATTCTGTAAAATATATATTGGATCCTGATGACGAAAAGCTACAAGAAATATATGCAACAGATACCGGAAATGCTATCCATGTATATCATGGACTTGTTTGTTTTAAAAAGATGGATCATTATTATAAGTTTGGGTTGAAATATAATATTCGTAGATGGTTGACACAAGAGCCTCCTTATGTTTATAGAAAACCGTTATGGATGCATTTTATAAACTTCTATATTCGTGATTACAGATATTATAAATACATAGAAAAAGTATTTGCTATAGGTGAACTTGCTGTGTATTACTATAAGAATGTATTTCCTAAAAAAGAAGTAATACCGTTTTTTTATTCCACTAAAAAACCAGTCGAAATAAAAGAGCCGGTGTATCGTTTTACTAATAAGGTAAACCTGTTATTTGTGGGTAATCTTTGCCATAGGAAGAATGTGTCATTTCTATTGAATGAAATGCGAGGCCTTCCTGCAGAATCTTTTAATTTGGATATAATTGGAAATGGTGAGGAACTTGATTTGTTAAAGAAAAAAGCTCAGTATCTAAAAATAAATGAGATGGTAAATTTTAGAGGTGCTTTACCTTTAAGTCATATATATACGGAATTATTTAATTATGATGTTCTCCTCTTGCCTTCCATTCATGATGGGTGGGGAGCTGTTGTAAATGAAGCGCTTATGCGGGGAGTATATGTTCTCTGTTCAGATCATTGTGGTGCAAAATGTTTATGTATAGAGCCTAATAATGGGAAAGTGTTTCCTTTAAAGCACAAGAGACTGAGGAAATTGCTTCTTGATATACAAAAAAACATAGGTCTTATTCGAGAGGGACGATTTGCCAGAATAGAATGGAGTCATCGAATAGAAGGGGAGTGCGCCGCAAAAATAATGTTAGATAGTATTGACAAAAATTAGTGAATATGTTATATTATATACTGGGACTGTTTAAGTATCTGTTTAGACGTAATGTATCAAAATTTTCATTGGTTCATAATAGGTCTGTGTTGAACAAGTTTTCACGGATAAAGTTAGGAACTAAGATTTTTATATCTTCAGTGGAGGCATATAGCTATGTCAGTAGAGGGAGTTCTCTTTATTATACAAATGTCGGTAAATTTACTTCCATAGGGATGGATTGTAAAATAGGATTGCCTTCTCATACTCTTACTATGCTTTCGACCTCTCCTATATTCACAGAATATAGAAATGCGACCGGACATACATGGATCAAATCAGATATAGTTGTGCCTTACAAACAAACTATAATTGGAAATGATGTGTGGATAGGAGATAATGTATTGATAATGGGGGGGGGTAACTATAGGTGACGGTGCTGTGATTGGTGCAGGATCTATTGTTACAAAAGATTTGCCAGCTTATTCTATTGCAGTAGGTATCCCTGCTAAAGTTATTAAATATCGTTTTGATTTAGAGAAAAGAAAACAATTGGAAGATTTTTGTTGGTGGAATGCACCTATTTCATTAATCCGACAAAATATTGGTTTTTTTCAAAAAAAGGATTTTCAATTACAATCAATAATAGAGTTAAAACATAAGCTTTCCAAAGCAGTTCCTTCTCAAGTAGGGACTTAATTAGCATACTTATTGAAGTTTATTATTATGCTAATTTTTTGGTTAGCTATTAATAATAAACTTTGACGTGCAAAACGAATTAAAATATGTAGATTTATCTTATTTCGATTCCTCCACTTTTGACAAAGGGGCGGGATACCTGAAGCAAACACTCTGGTATTTTATAAATGCCTTATTGGTACGTGCTTCCTGGAATCCTTTCATGGGAATAAAGATTGCTTTGTTAAAAGCTTTTGGCGCTAAAATCGGAAACGGATTGGTGATTAAGAATAATGTAACCGTGAAGTTTCCTTGGAAACTGGTGGTTGGAGATTATGTTTGGTTGGGTGAAAACGCGTGGATTGACAATCTGGATGGTGTGACCATCGGCAATAATGTTTGTATCTCTCAGGGGGCATTGTTGCTGACGGGCAATCATGATTACACGAAACCGGGGTTTGATTACCGTAACGCTCCCATTGTGCTGGAGGATGGTGTTTGGATTGGGGCTAAGTCCGTGGTATGTCCCGGCGTTACCGCTCATTCCCATTCTATTTTAACTGTAGGAAGT
>OJNH01001556.1_pt1 | contig 17511 bp, 9 predicted proteins | sample 1597361 | NCBI WGS metagenome assembly OJNH01 (sample SAMEA2452136, study PRJEB22498) | human gut metagenome | biome: human feces; feature: human gut; material: feces | place: Australia | collected 2012
ATCACCGGTGAGAATATTACCCCAGTTTCCCTGACAGTCGATGAGCAGATCTTTCTGTCCCAGTTGTACCAATGCATCTCCGATGGAAGCATCGCCGTGCGGGTGAAACTGCATGGTATGTCCTACGATATTGGCAACTTTGTTGTAGCGTCCGTCGTCCAAACGTCTCATGGAGTGTAAGATACGGCGTTGTACCGGTTTTAGTCCATCAATGATGTGGGGCACGGCGCGTTCCAGAATCACGTACGAGGCATAGTCCAGAAACCAGTTCTGATACATGCCTGTAAGTTGATGTTTTACGCTTTCGTTATGTGAGTCCGCCGGCTTATAGTCCGAATGTCCTTCGCTCCCTTCCGGGAGCTCTTTGTCCAAGTCGTCTTTCGGTGCTTCAAAATCTTCGCTCATATTGGTTTGGGAATTGTCTGTTCAAGATTAACTGATTTTCTCAGTTGCAGGCAAAAATACAAAATTTATCGGGAAAAAATGCAAATCATTCTAAAAAACAAAAGTGAACCCGATAAGCTTGGACAAATGAGAGGATACTATACTGGAAATGGAGAATTAAGAAGGGGTGTATCTATCTGTCCCTGTGCTTATGTTCTAATGATGGTGTTTGGCTTGGTACATATAAATGTGGATGGACAAATTTAATAAATTCCCGGATATGCTGTCTCATAACGTTAAAAGTGAAGTGATAATTGTTTAATTCAACTGAAATTGCGTATTTTGCGTTACGTAAAATACGTTACGCAAAATATGGAATATATGAGAGACAAACAAAAAAATATCGAATTGAAGAATCCGTTCCTGGTGTATGGATACGTGAGTCCGCATTACTTTTGTGACCGTGAAGAGGAGAGCAGAAAGATGCTTTCGGCTCTGAGTAATGAACGTAATGTCACCTTGATAGCTCCCCGGCGCATTGGAAAGACGGGGTTGATAAAGAATGTATTCTATCTGATGCGACAACAGGAAGTAGGTGTTTCTTGTTTCTATATGGATATATTTGCAACGCGTGATTTACCTTCGTTTGTACGCTTGTTTGCGGAGACCGTACTTGGACAGCTTGATACACTTAGCGAAACGGTGCTTCATAAACTGACCTCTTTTTTTCGTTCCTGTCGTCCGGTAATCAGCGCGGATCAGTTGACGGGAGCACCCACCGTTTCATTAGATTTTGTGCCGGATAAATCTGAACAGACGTTGAAAGAGATCTTAGAGTATATGGCAACATCCGGTAAAAAATGCTATGTGGCTATTGATGAATTTCAACAGATAACTTCCTATTCCGAGAAAGGGACTGAGGCTTTGCTTCGTTCCTATATCCAATTCCTGCCGAACGTGCATTTCATTTTTGCAGGTAGTAGCCGGCATTTGATGGAGGAGATGTTTACTTCTGCCAAACGTCCTTTTTATCAGAGTTCACAACTGATGGTGTTGTGTGAAATAGAAGAAAATACCTATTACTCTTTTGCGGCCACTTTCTTTGAAAAGAGAGGAGGAAGGTTGGAGAAAGAGGTTTTCGGCTGGATATACAAACGCTTTGAAGGGCATACCTGGTACATGCAGGTTTTGCTTAATCGGCTATATGAGCAGTACGAAACCGTTACTGATATCCGGCAGGCAGAATTCATACTGGCACAGCTGTTGGAGGAGAATACCCCTGTTTATCAGAATTTTATATCTCTGCTTACCGATAACCAATTGCAACTGATGCAAGCCATTGCTAGAGAGGGGAAAGTAGCAACGCCGAACAGTGGAGAGTTCGTTAAGCGTTATGGGCTGAAAGCTTCCAGCAGTGTGAATACGGCCTTGAAATCCCTGCAAGAGAAAGAACTGGTTTATAAGTCTGACAAAGGTTATATCGTATACGACCGCTTTATGGCATTATGGCTGGCAACATTGCCATGACTTCTCTTCGGAAGTGGTAAATAAGATAAATTAATACCCCCGGCACCCTATTTATAAGATAAATAGCTATCTTTGTGGCGCTTTTTAGCTGAATAATGATTTCAATTTAATTAAAGATACAACAAGAAATGGCACAAGAAGACGTTTTTAAGAAACTCGTATCACATTGCAAAGAATATGGTTTCGTATTCCCCTCAAGTGATATTTATGATGGATTGGGAGCTGTGTATGACTATGGTCAAATGGGTGTTGAACTCAAAAATAATATAAAGAAATACTGGTGGGATAGCATGGTGTTGCTGCACGAAAATATTGTCGGTATCGATTCCGCTATTTTTATGCATCCTACTATCTGGAAAGCTTCCGGACACGTCGATGCATTCAACGATCCGTTGATTGACAATAAAGATTCTAAAAAACGTTATCGTGCAGACGTGCTTATCGAAGATCAGCTTGCCAAATACGATGATAAGATCAATAAAGAGGTAGCTAAAGCTGCCAAGAAATTCGGTGATGCTTTCGATGAGGCACAATTCCGTGGCACAAACGGCCGTGTCCTTGAGCATCAGGCTAAACGCGACGCCCTTCATACTCGCTTTGCGAAAGCGCTGAACGATAATAATCTGGATGAGCTTCGCCAGATCATCGTAGATGAAGAGATTGTTTGCCCCATTTCCGGAACGAAGAACTGGACGGAAGTGCGTCAGTTCAATTTGATGTTCTCCACAGAGATGGGTTCTACTTCGGATGGTGCCATGAAGATCTATCTGCGTCCGGAAACGGCACAGGGTATTTTTGTGAACTACCTCAATGTTCAGAAAACAGGTCGTATGAAAGTTCCTTTCGGTATTGCACAGATCGGTAAGGCATTCCGTAATGAAATTGTGGCCCGTCAGTTCATTTTCCGTATGCGTGAGTTTGAACAGATGGAGATGCAGTTTTTCGTAAAACCGGGCACTGAGCTGGATTGGTTCAAGAAATGGAAAGAGATCCGTTTGAAGTGGCATAAAGCCCTTGGCTTTGGCGATGATCACTACCGTTATCACGATCACGATAAATTGGCGCACTATGCCAATGCTGCTACCGACATTGAATTCCTGATGCCGTTTGGCTTTAAAGAGGTAGAGGGTATCCACTCCCGTACCAACTTCGACCTTAGCCAGCATGAGAAGTTCTCCGGCAAGAGCATCAAGTATTTTGATCCGGAATTGAATGAATCTTATACTCCGTATGTAATTGAAACTTCTATTGGTGTGGATCGTATGTTCCTCAGCATTATGAGTGCCGCATATTGTGAAGAACAGCTTGAAAACGGTGAAAGTCGTGTAGTACTGAGACTGCCTGCTGCTCTTGCTCCAGTAAAACTGGCTATCATGCCGCTGGTAAAGAAAGACGGTCTGCCTGAAAAGGCTCGTGAAATCATGGACGACCTGAAGTTCCATTTCCACTGCCAGTATGATGAAAAAGACAGTATCGGTAAGCGTTATCGTCGCCAGGATGCCATTGGTACTCCGTTCTGTGTAACTGTCGATCATCAGACATTGGAAGATAATTGCGTAACTTTGCGTAATCGCGATACTATGCAACAGGAGCGTGTGGCTATCTCTGAACTGAATAACATCATTGCCGACAGAGTAAGCATTACTTCGCTTTTGAAAACAATCCAATAAAACCTTGACGAATGAATAAAAAAATCTATTTATTACCAATTCTTTTACTGGCTTTAGTTTTTGTTTCTTGTGAAGAAACAAAAGAGGTGAGCATATATGATAACTGGCAAGAACGTAACGAAGCGTTTATTGATTCTCTGAGAAATGAATTTATGACGAACCGGGAAATAAGCGGATTAGATACTATTCATTTGTTGAGCGCTCCAGATGATTATATCTTTTATAAGGAGAAAACTCCAGTAAAGAATGAGCCTGAGAACCCTGATAATATATATGAGTATATCGAGGGATATGTATTTGAAGATATTCAACCTTATTATACGGATAGTGTATATACATATTATAAAGGTACTTATATAATCGGTACCAGATTTGATGGCTTTACAGGGAAGAACCCTACAGTGTTTGATTCACCGAGTAGATTTTATGTGAATAGTGTCGTTACAGGCTGGTCTGAGATGCTTCAACGTATGAAAGTTGGAGAACGTAGGGAGATTTATATTCCTTGGAAATATGGTTATGGTGCAAGTGGCTATGGCAGTATTCTTGGCTATTCTACGTTGGTATTTGATGTGCAATTGTATAGCATTGAGAATCGTAGTTCAAATGCGTTATTTATATTGGAATAAAGAATACAGACGCCCTATTCCCGCAAATTAGGAAATAGGGCGTACGAAAAGAATTCCCCAATTTGAGGTTAGCCTATTTCGTAAACGGTATTGGCTCCTGCTTGTATACCTCTGTACCTTTCATTGTCATTAAGATTTCTGGTAGTTGTATTAGAGGAACCGCCACGCAAAACTCTATGTTGCCATAAGATAGCTTCATTACCATTGCTCTTGTTTTCATCATCAATATATATGTAATTTGATATATAAGGGGTGGGAAGAGGTGTACTGCGATTTGTTAATACTCCATAACTAAATGGTAGGCTGGTTGCAGGCTTTTCGCTGAATCTCCAATATAGGAGGGCATTGTGGCTAAAGTTACATAATCCTGTAGAGCTAAGCCCGCCATAATCACGTACTTCATTCTTATTTCTTTTGTCTTCGCAGTCATGATATCTTCTAATAACATCAACATCTCCTTCTGCTACAGACCATACGTAGTCATATAGTAGTAAGGTGCCCCCACCATAATTTCTTGGATCGACTAAACAGAAGTGAAAAGTAACATTTCCATTTGCTGCAGTGTCTCCTGTATTTCCTGTGGTGTATGTGTTTCCTCCATCTTCACAATCCATATAGAATACGAACTCACGATTATTTCCACATGTTCCATATTTGAATACTCCAACTTTATTGGAGCTACCTCCATAAGGTCTGGCGTCGGTACGAGTTTTACTATTATATGCCAGACAGGTTTGATCCATTGAAGATTGAAGTTTCTTGATTAACCAGGGAGATGTCTTGGTTTCCTTTGTTGTTGTCGGTGTTTCTTCATCTTTTTCCATGATTGCATCTTCTATGGTATACCCCTTTAGTGCAAGTTCGTATCCATTGGCTAAATTTTCTAAACTTTCTGATAAAGAAGCTTGATCTGTACCTACATCGGATAACTCGTTATTCATTGAGCAAGCGGCGAATAGGACACTTAGTTCTAAAATTGTGATTTTCTTCATAATGTTTTTAGTGAATTAGTTAATATGGTGTTTATTTAATTCATCATCTATAAGATGATAAATTTCTCTTGGGGAATCCGAATTTATAATTAAACGTCTATTAATAATTACAGTTGGTGTTGCGTACACTCCGGCTAACGTTAATTGATTAATAGTTTTTTTTCTATTTTATTTTTTTCTCCCTTAGGACTCCCCAATCAGTAATACTCTATGCTGTGATATACCTTTATTTGTTCTTAAGAGGAATTATTAAAACACAACTTACAAATTAATTGGATATATGTGACTTGATACTTGTTTGCCTCAAGAATAATTTTCTATTTCGTTTTATTTGGGAATCAATTAAATCTTTTGCAAAGATTTAATAAGATTACCCATCGTTGATTTATATCATTATTTTAAAAAATATGTACGTAAATCTTGTACAAAAATAAGTAACATATGGAATTAGGCGTCAAATATGTAGCTGCAAACCTAACGCTATTATATCAGTAAAAATATGATATGTTTGTCCGAATAAGAATATTTTCATTATCAGATTTTCCAGCAATGGTATATTGAAGTTAGTAGATATTGCACATCGAAGAATGATTGATTTAAACTATCCGGGAGATTTATTTTATATACTTTACGACTTTCTAAAGAGAGATATCTGAATAATAATTATCTATATTGATCACACTAATATGAGGAGATTGTATAATATATGTGATATAAATCCATATCTAACCATAACGTTGATACTAAATAATTGTTTTTTAAAAAAAAGTAAGTCATATTGTCCTTTTTTTATTTTGTAAATGTATTATTTATAAAAGATATGCATTTATTGTAGAATTTGATATAATAATTGTGTATAAGAATTGATTTTTATTTGATGCTTTTTTGCAGTAAAGTGTTGTGAGTGAAAAATAGTGTTCATGCGATAGTATTTCGCAGCTATCAAGTCACTTTTTCTATACAGAAGAGCAGATGATATGTTTATGTTAACCTTTAAAATAGCAAGAGATATGAGAACATAGAAAAATAGAATGTACAATTTTCAGTCTTCAAACTGACAGGCTGTTGATACTCATGTTGAATTTTGTTTAAAGGAGGAATATGAGTCATCATTATAACTAACTTTTAGTTAACCGTGAAGTATATGTAGAACTATGTTATAGTTCCGTTATGATTATTTAAATTAAAACGATATTTTATTATGAGATTCAACTTAATACTGCTCTTTGCAATTGTAATACAATTGCAGGCAGGGAATAGTTATGCACAAAAAACGAACATTCCCATTTCAATGTCCCATGTCCCCATCGAACAAGTTTTAAATAAAATTGAGGAGACATCAGATTATGTGTTTTTATATAATGATATAACGGTAGATAAAAGTCATGTTGTATCAGTAAATGATTCTGATGGGAATATTTCGCAAATCTTAGGTGCTATTTTTGAAGGTACAGATATATCTTATAGGATTGTTGATAAGCAGATTATTTTGTCTCTGGAACAAAGTGATTCAATCCAACAAGAAATATTAAAGGAGGTTAAAGGAGAAGTTAAAGATGCTTTTGGAGAGCCTTTAATAGGAGTTAATATCATTATTGCAGGTACTTCGTCAGGAGTCATTACAGATATTGATGGGGCTTTTTCTATTAAAGTGAAAAAAGGAGATGTCTTAGAGTTCTCTTATATAGGTTATTCTCCTCAGAAAATTACTATTTCGAATTATAATCCACTTTCTATTGTGATGAAAGATGACGCTCAGGTATTAGGGGAGGTCGTTGTCACTGCAATGGGTATTGAACGAAAATCAAAAAGTTTGACTTATACGGTAGAAACTGTAGGTGGTAAGGAATTGACGCGTGTAAAAGATGCGAATCTGATTAATTCTCTTCAAGGAAAGTCGGCAGGTTTGGTAATAACTCCAAATGCCAACGGAGCTGGAGGCTCTTCCAAAATATTACTTCGTGGAAATAAATCAATTAGTGGTAACAATACTCCGTTGATTGTGATAGATGGTGTACCGATGGCTAATAATACTAATGATTCTGGTAATCCTCTTTATGGTGGTGGAAATGATGGAGGAGATGCGTTGTCCACTATAAATCCCGATGATATTTTAAGCATGAGTATTTTGAAAGGGGCTTCTGCTGCTGCTTTGTATGGATCAGTAGCTGCGAATGGGGTCATTATGATTAAGACAAAACATGGTAATGAAGGTAAGATCAAAATAGATGTAAGTAGTAATATGACTATGGAAAATTGTTATAATTTACCAGAACTCCAGTCTATATATGGAGGTAAGATAAATCCTTCTACCAAACTTCCTGAGAAATATAGCTGGGGAGAAAAGATAAGTGAATATTCAGGTGAAATGAGTGAAAAAATAACATCAAATGCGAAAAATCAGTTGAAAGATTTTTATCGATTAGGCTATAATTTAAATAACTCAGTGGCATTAAGTGGTGGTTCGCAATATTCACAAGTTTATTTTTCTTATGGAAATACAAAATCAGAGGGTGTAATGCCAACTAATTCTTTTTTGCGACACAATCTCTCGTTTCGTGAAAGTTTTCAATTTTTCAATGAGAAGTTAACTTTTGACTTATCTGCCAATTATACTTTTTCACGCACAAAAAATATGCCTTCGGCTGGAATGCTTGACAATCCAATAACTGGATTATATCTTATGCCTCGTAATTTAAATTATGAGTATTATCGGCAGAATTATGAATATGCTGATGAAAATTTGTTACCTACTCAAAATTGGATTGAGACAGAGGAAAATAACCAGAATCCTTTTTGGATGTTGAATCGTAATAAGAAGAGAAATGAACGACACCGTTTTTCACTTTCCGGAGTAACTAAGTATAATATTTTCGATTTTTTGAATATTCAGGGAAGAATGAGTTATGAACGTGACAACTCTAATTTTCGTAGAGAAAAATATGCAAGTTCCTGGCTGGTTGAAATGGGAGATTATTCCGAGAATATTTCGAATTATGAGAAATTGTATGGAGATATATTATTGAGTTTTGATAAGAAAATTTCTAATTTCGCACTTACTGCTACCTTAGGAACAAGCTTCCAGGATGAAAAAACAACAGGATTAGGAGTTTCAGGAGGTGGTGTGCAATTTGAACTTGTTCCCGTTAAAAAAGAAGATGGTTCCACCGCTAACTTACCAACAGGGAATGTTTATTTTCCTAATAATTTTAATAAAAACAATTATTATAATTTAGGGGTGAATGAAACATATTCCCGTTCCCGTATTAATTCTATATTCGGAACATTGCAATTGGGATACAACGAGATGATCTATCTTGATTTTACTGCCCGTAATGACTGGTCCTCCACATTGGCATTTACCTCTAATAAACATATGTCCTTCTTCTATCCTTCTGTTGGAGCTTCTTTTCTTTTAAATGAAATGTTTAGTTTAGATGAAGACATTTTTAATCTTTTGAAAGCTCGGGTTTCTTATTCTATCGTAGGAAATGCTTTACCTCCTTATCGTTCTTATCCGCGACATACTATATCTGGAACGAGCATTGCTAGTCCTGAAACGATGGTATTGACAGATTTAAAACCGGAAAAGGCACACTCTATAGAAGCAGGGTTCGATATCGACCTATTCCAAAATCGTTTTCATTGGGATGTGACTTTCTATAAAACAAACACTAAAAATCAGTATTTTGAAATAGAAGCTCCTTGGGCGTCCGGTTATCGATATAGAAGTATTAATGCAGGTAATGTACAGAATATGGGTATAGAAACTGCCATTGGATACCGCTTTGATCTTGGAAGAAACTGGAGTTGGTACCCAACAATTAATGTCTCTTACAATAAGAATGAAATAAAAGAATTAGTGCCAGGCTATAATGAATATTTATTGCAAGAGGCGCAAGGAGTGGTAATGCTACTGAAAGAAAAAGGTGCTTATGGCGATATTTATACACGCGAATTACTCAAGGATGAGAATGGCAATCTCCTTTTAGATGATAATGGGACACCTTTGAAAAGTTCAACCAGAGATGTATATGCTGGTAATTTGAATGCTAAGGTTCACTTTGGATGGAGCAATACGGTGCAGTGGAATAATTTAACATTCTATGCTTTGATAGATGGTAAGATTGGTGGAAAGGTAGTTTCGATGACTGAAGCTGTCTTGGATGCGTATGGTGTATCAAAAAGATCTGGAGATATGCGTGAAAATGGTGGGTATATTAATCCTGATGGGACGGTAGTAGACGCTCAAAAGTATTTTGTCGCTACAGGAGCAACCAGCCAGAGTTCCAAATATGCTGGAATGGAATATATTTATGATGCTACTAATGTTCGTTTAAGAGAACTTTCTGTGGGATATACATTTAGGAATTTATTTGGTATCTCTAAAGATCTGACGGCCTCTATTATTGGACGTAATCTCTTTTTCTTCTATAAAGATTCTCCTTGTGATCCTGACACCTCGGGCTCTACAGGTAATGGTTGGCAGGGATTAGATGTCTTTAATATACCAACTACTCGTAGTTTTGGATTGAATTTGAAAATGACTTTTTAAAAGAAAAATATATGAAAAATGATAATAGACAAAAACGCATACTTACAGAAATTCTTTGTGCTGTCTCTTTTATAATAGCAAGTGTAAGCTGCACGGACAATTTTGAGAATATTAATACAAATCCTTTTGGTGTAGATCCGAATGAAGCGAATGCTGTTGGTATTGCTAATAGACTACAGAAACCACAGGAAAATCTATTTCCCGAAAGTGTGGGTATGCTACAATGGTGGAATAATTTACACGTAGATATCTATGCCGGCTATTTTATGGGTGTAGGTAATTTCGGTGGTGATAATAATTATTATTATGGCTTTAGAGAAGATAATCATGGACCATTTGAAAACTTTTATTTGAACGTGATGAAGTATACGAGAGAGTATACTCCTGCATGTAAATTGGTAAATAAGAATCATTTGGGGGCCATTTCTCAAATATGTCAAGTTCTCGGGATGCTGACAGTAGTAGATACATATGGTCCTTCTCCTTATCGGAGCGTCAAGGAGATTAAAAATACTCTCTATTACGATTCCGATAAACAGATTTATTACGATTTATTTGATGACATAACAGAAGCTATTGGGTGGTTGAAAGAATTTGTTGCAAGTAATCCTAGTGAGGAAGCTTTGGCTGAATTTAAAAAAGCAGACAAACTTTGTGGAGGAGATCCTGAAAAATGGATTCGGTTTGCCAATACTATACGTCTGCGTATGGCGATGCGTATTGTAAAGGCTGATCCTGTTAATGCGCAGGCATATGCAGAACTGAGTGTAAGGGAAGGTGTTTTGACAATTGCTGATTCAGATATTGAATTATTAGGAGGATGGGCAATGCGTGCATTGGATTTTGATTATAATGATTCTAGAGCTAATGCTAATATAATTTGTATTCTGAAGGGGTATTCGGATCCTCGCCTTGATAAGTGGTTTTTGAAAAATCATAAAGCGTTATCTGATATTAATGGAGTCGAAGTTCTTCCTGAAAATCAAGAATTTGTAGGTATTCGGCAGGGTGTGCCTATAACGGAAAAGACCCAATATATGGGATATAGTCATGCTAATTGTAATTGGGGGGATTCCCGTCTTATTATGCGTCCTGCTGAAGCGTTGTTTTTACGAGCTGAAGGTGCATTGCGTGGATGGAATATGGGCGGTACCCCCCAAGAATTATATGAAGAAGGAATTCGGTCGGCTTTTAAGAGTGTTTCAATCACCGATCCGACAATTGTTGACTCATATATTAAAGGAGAGTTATATGATGCACCGGATTTTGACTGGGATTTAATGGAAGGTGGATTTGGTTCCGCTGAGTTTGTCAACTATTATGATGAACAGTATAATATTCCGGCAGGTTACAATGACGTATCTGTGAAATGGCATGAGGAAGACGGACGGGAGAAAAAGCTTCAACGCATCATAACACAAAAATGGTTGGCACTTTATCCTTATTCCTTTGAAGCTTGGAGCGAATTTCGTAGAACAGGTTACCCGAAGCTTTTTGCAATTCCGGCAGAAATGAACCAAAGTAGTGGTACGATTGATACGGATATTCAGATTCGTCGTATGAAATTTACTGAAAAAGAGTATAATACAAACTCGGAAGAAGTTATGAAAGCGAGAGCGTTGTTAAATCAGAATGGGGCTTTCTCACCACAAGATGGATATGATAATGGTGGTACACGTATTTGGTGGGACATAGATACCCGAGAGAAGACAGAGCCTAATTTTTAATTGATAATTACCGCCTATTTATCATAGTGTTAAATAGGTTAAATAATTTAATATTTAATTAATATGAAAATGAAAAGATTAGACCTTTTACTTGGTCTGTTACTGATGGTAAATTCATTGGTAGCTCAGAGAAGTGTGAACATTGAGAATTATGTGAAGTTATTCCCCAATCCTGAATGGAGTTTTTACAATAATCATCTATGGGAATATTGGGATACCTGGGAACCTGGAAATTTCACAGAAGATGATAACTTTTTTATAGCGAGAACCAGGATGCATACCCGTTTTACAAATCCTCAGACTCAGGTAGATCCTGACATGGAAGCCAAAGATGGTTGTAAGATATTTTGGTGGATGCCTATCTCTGATGGAGATAAAGCTTGGATGGCACATCCTCGTTATACAATGAAAGCTGATAACTTTAGCATGTGGCAATATTTAGATGTACATGGAAACTGGAATCAAGAATTTTTTAGAGCTGACGGTTGTTTTAGTGATGTTTGCTTCCGTAATGGTGTAAAAAACGGAGTTTTAATGTTCTTTGAACCGGAAGCTGGGCTGAACACCATTGATTATAAAAACCCGGGAAATAATAAACATGCCAAAATTCTTGCCACATTGATGAGACAGGATGAGAGTGGTAAGTTTACTGAAATTCCCAAACTTATTAAAATTCTTAAATATTATGGGATTAGCGGTTTGACATTCAATCCAGAATTAGGCTTAACGGCAGAAACAGCGCGCGCTTTACAAAGCTTTCTGGCAGAGTGTAGAAACGAGGCAGAAAGGCAAGGTTGGGGCCATCAATGGTATACAGGTTGGTATGCAACCATGACAAATACAGGAGGAGTAGACTTATATACGAATGCTTTGACAAATACTCAGATAGATTGGTTCCAACATCCTACTACAGGAGATGCTATTGTAGATCATTGGTTCTTGAACTATAATAATACAGAAAGTAAGTTGAAGGCTTCTGCTAAAAAAGCAGAAGAGGTAGGACGCAGTTCATATGAGATATACGCCGGACAGCATATAGGAACAAGAGGATTGGGTGAAGTGTGGGAAGCTATTTACAACAGTAAGGTTTCTATTGGTACTTGGGGTGAACATGGAGCAAATAATATTTATGGGTCTAGTAAAGGAGATACTCCGAAAGAATACGTACTTGACTATCAGAAAAAATTAGAAATGTTCTTTTCCGGAGGAAATCAAAATCCGGCTAATTGTCCCGACGGCTTTGCTACAGATAGGATGCCAGTGGAAAATACTGCAATGAAAAAATTTCATGGTATGGCCAAGATGGTTGTTGCACAATCTACACTTTCGGAACTACCGTTTGTAACTCGTTTTGGATTGGGTAATGGTGAAAGTTACTATGTAGAAGGCAAAAAAGTGAATGGATTTGCATGGTACAATATTGGTATGCAAGATTATCTTCCGACATGGAGATGGTGGGTCTCTGATGCTATGGAAAATGTACCACAGGATGCCATTCAGTGCGATCTTACGTATGACGAAGCATATACAGGAGGTTCTGCCCTAAAACTAAGCGGTGCAACCAACTATTCTAAGATACGTTTATTCAAGACCAATTTTACGGTTCAACCAACAGATAAAGCGTCGGTGACTTTTAAACTGAAAAAAGGAGTAGAACCGAAATTCAAGCTGATTTATAGCTTGGTGGGTTCGGAAGGTACCTTTAAATCAATTCCTGTCTCCAATGCGAAAGGTGCAGGAGAATGGACTACAATTCAATGGGATTTAAGTTCATGGGGTATTTCTGCGAATGATCAGATTGCTTGCTTAGGTCTTGAAGTTCTCAATACGGCAGAGGATTATGAAGCCTATATTGGTGAAATGTCAATTCTTCGTCCCAGCCAGTCTTATCAGCCTGTCAAACCTAAGCTTCGTGCCAATGGAGTTATCCAGGATTTAAATTCTACTGGCTATGATTATGTGACCTTTAAGATGATTTGGGACTCAAAAATAAATGAGGATAAATGGCAGGTAGTTTATAATGATGAAGTTGATACTTGGTATTTTGAGGTAGTAGTACAACAGGATGGAGAGCCGGTAAGAGTAGTAAATACTACTACATCTTGGGCTGCTATGACAGTTGCTCAAATAGATATGAAAAAGAAAGTGAAAGTAGGAGTAAGAGCTGTTGCACCGGATGGAATTACTCGTTCAGAGATCGAATGGTCTGATGTAGAATTGGATCAGTTCTACGAATATATGACGGATATCAAAGTGGACGCTCCTACTAAATTAACACTTGGAGAAGATATTACTGTATCCTTGGTTGACCCCACTATTCCTACTGCACATTGGAAGGTACTAAATGATTTGGGTGAGACTATAGAGGAGTTTGAAGGAACTTCTTTCACTACGGCACTGGATAAGATAGGAGTCTATTCTATTAACGTTGAGTTTGATAGACCTACCAAAGATGATCCGGATGCTGTATGGACACAACTGCATGCCAACGTAATATCAGTAACTCCGTTGTCTACAGGACAAACGCCAATTGCTTCTTTTAGTGTATCAGATACAGAATTAAGTCTTGATAATGGTATTGCCGGACCCGTTTCTTTTAAATTTACAGGTCGGAAAGGAGAAGGAACTTCATCACAAGCGATTAGAGTGAATAATATGAACTATATAGGAGTATCAAAAAATGTAGTTTCGAATGATCATGAACTTACAATGGCAGCATGGGTCAAAAATAATGGAAGCCAAAGTGATATGATTATGAATTATCGCCAAACTTCCGGAAATCCTAGTTGGGGATGTTTTTGGCTCCATAATTGTGATGGAGGAGGAAAAATAACCTTGGGATGGAGAGATGGAGTAACAGGTGGTGACGGAAAAGAAATAACCGATTTCCTGATGCAGAAAGATGTATGGTATCATATCGCTGTTACTTTTAGTAATGACGCAAAGACATTTAAAATATACGTAAACGGTTCTTTGATTAAGGAAATAACAAATGTGACTTTACGTACGAGCGAAGAAGCTTACTGTTTCGGTTCAGGTGATTGTAATTCAGATTTTGATGAGTGTCAGATATGGAATCGTCCGATCACAGCTGCTGAAGTAAAACAAGCCATGTATGGTTATGAGGAAGAAGCAGTGCCTGAAGATCTTGTAGTTTATTGTAATATGGAAAGTATCAATGACAAAGATTTGCCTAATATGGGAACATCTACTACTTGTAGAACTGTTTCCTTATATACAGGAACAGGCATGTCTGACTATAAAAAAGTAGTTCCGGAATTTGTTCCAAGTACTTCTTGGCTTCCTGGAAGTACAGAATTGAAAGCAACTTTAACATGGGAATTCCCGGGGGCTGCCACTGTTGACCAAGAAGATGAAGAAGCACCTGTAGTGACTTATAATCAAAAAGGTGAGTTTAACGCATCACTGACAGTATCCAATGCTTGGGGAACTGACACTCAATCTCAACTTATTTCGGTAAGCGACCCTACAGGTGTACATGATAATGTACAAAATGAACTTTGTATTACCTATGAAGATGTCTTAAAAGTGACTGTTGCTAAAGAAGGTACTTATATAGTTAATGTGTATAACTCGATTGGAAATCTTGTTGATAGTCGATTTATGGATTGTACGGCAAATCAAACGATACAAATGCCAATAAAGACTCCTATTGGTATTTATTTGGTAACTGTAGAGAAAGATGGCGTAGTTCTTAAATCAGAAAAGATTATTAAGAACAAATAAAAAATAGTCTTAAATTTTATTCGGAGTTTATTTAGCCTTGTTGCTTATTTGTTTGTATTCTTATTTTAATAAGTATGGCAGGTTTATATACTAAAATAGGATTGTAAATGAGTGTGCGAAACGGCTAAATAAATCCGAATAAACAAAACGAGATTTACACAATTTAAATACTCACTACAATCATTTAAATATTGTAATGCTATGGGATATAGCAATACAGGTGACTATTTTAAAGTTTTTATCTTTTAATATTGTTAATTGCTTTTTTCAAGTATTCTTTTTTGTCCAATAAAATATTAATTCTTTGGGTATAAGAGTAATTTATAGGTGGAAAGAATGCATTTTAACATGGTATTAATATTAATTTCCTTTTCCGAAGAATATATGCCTTTTTTCTTGTGCAATATTCTTTGATGTGGTTGATATACAGTGTTGTATCTTTGAAAGGATGGCTCTTTGTGAAATCAATTATAGCCTTTATTAAATCCCAATGAAATAAAGTATATCCTGCTTTAGGAATAATTTGTCCGAATTTAGGTGTTATCGTTGCTTCATCATGTTACAAGAACTCATTCCACGAATAGGTTTTTCTTATTTTTGTTCTCTCAGCAGTAATATTTGAAAGAGAGTAGTTTTCAATAAATGCTTTAATTGCTCCTTTTAGATTATAATCATGAATATATACATCTATATTTCCATTGTTAATAACTGTAACTATATTTCCAGATATATCTGTATGAGTGGATGTATGACGTGAAGAGCGTCCGGTAGGATCAATAAGCTTGTACGCAATAAGCATACGGACTCATCGAATAATACTTCTCTGCCAACGGATCGGGTATCATAAACTTTATTATCTCCGGATACATGTCCCATATGGCTTCTTGTTATTTATTATACGTAATCGTGAAAAAATAAGTTGTGACAGTGTCAATTAAAAAACACGCATTTCCGTAGTAACTTTTGTTTGCTTGAAAAGACATAGTACCTTTTTGAAAAAGACGTAGCATCTTTCCAAAAAAGATGTAACAGGTTTCAGCGGGAAGATGTACAGGTTTCTAAAAAAGATGTAGCATCTTTTTTCCGGTGAATGTTTTTTTATTCTTCGGATGCCTCTTCTGTATGTTTTTTACCCCTTTCACCGGCTTCACCTTTTTGGCTTTACTGCTTTGCTCATCGGCAATACAGGGTGAAGGGCCGTTGCCGTTTTCTGGTCTCTGTGCAAATGCATTCCAAGTACCGGGCATACGTGCAGTGAGCACGATTGCCGGTAAACTGGGTGTGTGCCTTCACCTTGTATCACCGATGAATAGGGAGTTTGATTCAAAAAGGTGAAACCGGTGAAGGGGGCAAATTCTATGTGAATAATGTACCCCAATGGTTAAAATCGTCTTTTAGGGGAGCTTACAAAATGAAATACTCCGATCAAACCAGAACAATATGTACCAAGTTATTTTTTAAGTATTACTGCGTATATACTAATTTCAATATGCTTTTTATTCATCTTCATAATTAGAAATTAATATATTTACAATTTTCTTTCTCCATACCCATATCATTAGTCCTAAATTGTCAAAATCATATACTTTTTGGTTTTGCCCCCTATTTTTGCTAACAGGTACGTATAAGATATCTACATTGTCAGGTTGCTGATAATCTATTAATGTCAAGAAGTCTTCGTAAAACATATTTATCAAATTTTTGCCTTTCCAATAACACTCTTTATCACATTTAATTGTTTCAATTTTGCCATTTTTAACCCATACTTTAAAATTGAAATTATTGAAATAATAGGTGCCATAATATATGTATGGATCATTATAAGACTCTATGTTGTGAGGTAAATGCAAATAGTTAGCAATGCTGTCTCCTAACACAAAAATTTCATAAGATTTGTTAGGTATTAATCCTGTTTCTGCCATATAAATGAATTTATTTCGTTATTTTATGTGAGTCAGTTGCTGGTAGTGTTTCCTGACTCTGTTAATTCTCTCATTTGTCTTTTTTATATATTGTTAGAAGACAACATGCTAAAAAGAGTGAATTTACTGGTTATTAAAATTTGTTCCAATGAGTTTCACCTTTATCTTTCTTTAGAGCAGTACTTCTAATGTCATTTATCTTTTTCTGAATCTTCTTTCTCTCTTTAGCAGGAGCCGTTTTCATCTTCTCTTGTAACTCCCTAATACGTTTTTCTGCTTTTTTCAATGCTCTTCCACCATCTACATGCGGCATTCCTTTAGATGATTTCTTTCCGGAACTTATTCCCAACGTGTTAGT
>OJNH01001557.1_pt1 | contig 17508 bp, 15 predicted proteins | sample 1597361 | NCBI WGS metagenome assembly OJNH01 (sample SAMEA2452136, study PRJEB22498) | human gut metagenome | biome: human feces; feature: human gut; material: feces | place: Australia | collected 2012
ACCGATGCGGGGTCTGCAAGGGCGCGTATGGTAGCAGCACGGTCAGCCGTGCTTACGCCTGTGGTACATCCCTCGAGCTTGTCGATGGTGATGGTAAACGGTGTGCCGAGCATTGAGGTGTTGTCATCCACCTGATGGGGCAGGTCGAGTTCGCGGCAGCGTTCTATCGTGATGGGGGCGCAGAGCACTCCGCGTCCGTTTTTGAGCATGAAGTTAATCTTTTCGGGAGTTATGAGTTCGGCGGCAGTGATGAAGTCACCTTCGTTCTCACGGTCTTCGTCGTCTACCACGATAAGGAATTTGCCTTCTTTGAAGTCTTCGATGGCTTCTTCAATGCTGCTGAATGTTGTCTTGTTCATTTCTGTTGTTTTTCTTTATTGGTTTCGTATTGTTCGATTCTGTTTATTATGCGTTGGCTGGTGGCGTTGATTTGTTGTATGTTGCGGCGCAGCCGTTGTCTGAAGTGGAGTGTGCGATACCACATTGCAAGTCCTATTGGTATGACGATGCCTGCGAGGCAGTTGAGCCAAGGTTTGGCAATCGGGGTTAGGTGGCTCTTGGTATAGAGCATGGGGTATGCGTTTAGTTCATACACAATCTTTCGGTTGTCGCTGTTAGAGAGGTCGATGATGGTCTGCTCGAGTTCTTGTGCAATGTCGGGCAGGTGATTGTCGGGACGTGGTTTGAAGAACATTGTCACATAGCTGGGTAGCCTGTTGAGTTTAAGGCTGCTGCCGAGTTCGTTGAGTTGGGCGGTGATGCCTTGCAGTGTGGCAATGTCGTGTCTGTAGTCGGGTGTCTCTATGATGACCTCTTTAGAGGTGATGTGCCGCTTGGGTTTTATGCCGAGAAACGACAGGATAGCTTCGCGGTGATTGTCGAGGTTAAACACTGTGGCGTCCTTGTTTGACTTGTATGTGAGGAAAATGCCGACAGGGGCCATGACGAAGGTGCTTATCCACATGCCGTAGACGATGTTCCATGTGCCGTCGCGTGCCATCTTCATGCCCGACACACCAATGATGTAGTAGATAATGAAGATGAGTACCGACACTATGGTTGACACACCCAGTCCGCCCTTGCGTATGATGGCTCCGAGCGGTGCTCCTATGAAGAAGAAGAAGAGACAGGCCAAGGCTGAGGCAAACTTGTCGTGCCACTTTATCTCGTGTCGCCTGATGGTGCGGTATCCTTCTTGGCTTACTGGCGAACGCCAGTCGAGTTCTGTCAGCATGCCAGAGACTGACGAAGAGGCTTCGCGCAGCACTCTGAGCCTGTCGGTTTGATTGAGCCGAGTCAGCAGTGTGTCGATGTTGACGGTGGCCGCCATCTTGCTGGCAGTCAGGGTATCTTGTCGAGAACCGTAGCCTGTTTGCATATAGCGTGCAGACAGTTCCACGTAGTTGGCACGTCCCAGGCTGTCGTAGAGTAGCGACATGGAGTCAGCATCTGTGGTGAGCTGTTTGAGCGATTTTGCGTCGGCAAGGTTCTTGAGGTCTTCGGCATTCATGAGGTCGAAGTCGGTGTTGAAGTCGATAAGCAAGATTTTGTTTTGAAATGTCTCGCGGTCATACGGCACCTGATTTCGTGATATCATCATGTCTGACGGTGAAGAGGATTGCAGGTTTTCAAACTGCTCTCCGTTGAACATCGACAGCTTGAGAAAGTGCTTGTCGGCGGTGGTCTCAAGTTTGGCAGAGTCTGCCACTACTATCTGGGCGTTTTCTATGCCTCTGTCAATCTTGTAGATGATGACATCATAGAGCATTCCGGTCGTGGCATCTTTGCGCTCTACGTAGAGGTTCACGTTGGGAATGCCGTTGTAGAATATGCCTTCGGGAATTTCGAGCGCAGGCGATGTGCTCTTCATTGAATAGAGCATTCGCGCCATCTCCATCTGTGCCTTTGGGCTTATGTTGTTCTGGAAGTAGAATGACACACCAGTCAGTATCAGTGCGCTGATGAATATGGGGCGCATGATGCGCAGCAGGGGGATGCCCGCAGCCTTCATGGCTGTCAACTCCAACTGTTCGCCCATGTTGCCGAATGTCAGCAGCGATGTCAGCAAAACCGACATGGGCAACGCCATAGGCACGAGGGTCAGCCCCATGTAGAAGAAGAACTGTGCCAGAATGTCGAGTCCCAACCCCTTGCCGACCATCGTTTCGATGTGTTTCCACACAAACTGCATCATGAAGACAAAGAGGCAGATAAGGAAACAGCCCAGAAAGAGTTGAAAGAATTTGCGGAGTATGAATATGTCTATCTTCTTTATGCCGAGCATAAGGGGCAGAACAGCGGCCGCACTACTGGCGTGCGGTTTCTGTTATATTTATAGTGTCAGGTTTGTGTTTCAGTATATTAATGCAAAGTTAATGTAAACATAATTATAATCCAAACCTTGAGTTTGCTAATTGTGTTTTTTTGGAGTATCAGTGCGTTAAAGTGAAGCCCCTTGTGTGGCAGATATGCGCCAGTGGCAAGTGGGGATTGAAAATTTACCCCAAATCGGTCATTTACGACCTAATAACCGAATAGGGTTAACCGTAAGCTCACTGTTCTAAACAGAGTGGTGGGTCAAGCTGATACTTCGGGTGAGCGGTGTAAGTGGAAATGTCGCGGGCTGTCCTTTACGGTCTGCCGTGGTGGGTTATTTTATCCAGATTGTATAGTCTGCTTTGCGCGGTTTGGGTGCAGCGGGTTCCTTTAGGGCATAGCCCAGCGCCACGTGGCCGATACCCTCGTAGTCGCCCTCTATGCCCCATTTTGCAAGTAGACGTTTTCCCTCGGGAGAGTCAAACACTTCACGTGCGCGGTGAATCCAGCAACTGCCGATGCCCAGCGAGTGGGCGGCGTTCATGATGTTGCCCATCACAAGTGACCCGTCATAGACGTGAGTGGGGCGTTCGCGACTTGCCAGCACCACCATAATTACAGGTGCGCCATAGAAGGGGTCTTGGTCTGTACCCAGCACCTTGGCGTTCAGATGTGACAGCAGGTCGCGGGTGGCCTTCTCTGTTACTACTACAATGCGGGGCGATTGCATACCCATGCCTGTGGGGGCGTATTCGCCGGCCTCGGCAATCTGGCTTATTATGTTGTCGGCAGGCATCTTGTCTTGGTCAAAGCAGCGAACGCTGCGTCGTGTTTTTAGAATGTTGAGTGTTTCGTTCATAACAGAGTGTCTTTGGTTGGTTTGTTTACAAAGTTAATGCAAAGTGTGTGACAAAAGGCGGTGTTCTGTTTTAAAAAAGTTAAAACGACAAGAAAAAGTACAGATGCCAAGGGTTGTTTCGGTCAAAAACCACTATCTTTGCTCATAGTCTATTCTAAAACAACTGTAACTGTGGTCGGCCCGGTGCCTGCCTCCAAAAAATTATCAGCGCTTATGCAGTCAGACAGTGTTATTATCATTCCTACTTACAACGAGAAGGAGAACATCCGTAATATTATCACGGCAGTTTTTGACCTCAACGGTCCGTATGATGTTTTGGTCATTGACGACGGTTCGCCCGACGGAACAGCCGAAATAGTGAAAGGTATGCAGGGCGAGGACCGCTTCTCCGGGCGCCTCCATCTTATAGAGCGTAGCGGAAAACTCGGATTGGGCACAGCCTATATTGCTGGTTTCAAATGGGCTCTGGCACGAAAGGAATATAAGTTTATCTTTGAAATGGATGCTGACTTCAGTCACGCTCCCTCTGATGTGCCACGTCTCTATAACGCATGTTGCAATGAGGGTTACGACCTTGCCATTGGAAGCCGTTATGTTACAGGTGTCAACGTGGTGAACTGGCCTATGGGCCGTGTGCTGATGAGCTATTTCGCCAGCAAGTACGTGCGTATAGTTACCGGTTTGAAGATACACGACACCACAGCGGGATTCAAGTGCTACCGTCGTGAAGTGCTCGAAGCCATTGACCTCGACAACATACGCTTCAAAGGCTACGCTTTCCAGATAGAGATGAAGTTCACCGCCTACATGCTTGGTTTTAAAATCAAGGAAGTTAGCGTGGTGTTTGTCAACCGCCAGCAAGGAACGAGCAAGATGAGCGGTGGCATTTTCGGTGAGGCGATGTTTGGCGTGATGCGTCTGAAATGGGACAGCATTACGGGAAAATACAGAAAGATGAGACAACGCTGTTTGAAAAACGGCGACTAATGGCACTGGCTGATGGTTTCCATTATCAACGCCCAGATAGTTAATGAAGGCAGGGTTTTCAAGGGTAGCATCCAGATTGACGGCACTTTGATTACTGCGGTTGTGCCTGACGGTATGCCGTTTCAGGCTGTTGGCGACGTTATTGACGCTGACGGCCGTTATGTTATTCCTGGTGTAATTGACGAACATGTCCATTTTCGTGAGCCGGGCCTGACTTCTAAAGGCGACATCTTGAGTGAGAGCCGTGCCGCTGCAGCAGGGGGAGTGACATCTTTCTTTGACATGCCTAACACCAAGCCTCAGACCACAAGCCTTGAAGAACTTGACAATAAGATGGCTCTTGGCAAGGCTCGGAGTCTTGTGAACTACGCATTCTACATCGGGGCTACCGACGACAACCTCCCAACGCTCGAAAAAGTTACTGCCTCTTCAGTACCAGCCATAAAACTGTTTATGGGAGCATCGACGGGCAACATGCTTGTTGACAACGATGAAGCGCTCGAAAGTATCTTCCGAATTGCACGGTCAAGAAATCTGCCCGTGGTGACACACTGTGAAGACTCCGCACAAATTGCCCGCAATGAAGTCCGCATAAAGGCGGAAGTGGGGCAGGACGCAGGTGTGGAATACCACCCTGTTATCAGAGACGAAAAAGAATGTCTCGACTCAACACGTAGGGCCATTGAATTGGCGACACACAGTGGGGCCGCCCTTCTTGTGGCACATGTGTCGACGAGTCGTGAGATTGAAGAAATTGCACGCTGTGGTGCAGGCAACGTGAAGGCCGAGGTGTGTGTGGCATACCTCTGTTTCAACGACAGTGACTACCTCACCTTGGGTTCCCGCATAAAGTGTAATCCTGCCATCAAGTCGGCAGAGTGTCAGACTGGACTGCTTGACGCCTTGCGCAAGGGCATGGTAACTACTGTGGCCACCGACCACGCTCCACATTTGCTGGCCGACAAGGAGGGTGGGGTATTCTCTGCCACATCAGGCATGCCATCGGTGCAGTTCTCGTTGCCGCTGATGCTTCAGTTGACCGACAGGGGCATTATAGACATTATCAAGGTTGTTGAGGTGATGTGTCACAACCCATCGCGTTTTTTCGGTGTGAAGCAGCGTGGTTTTATCCGCGAGGGCTTCAAGGCCGACCTCGTCGTGTTGAATCATCTGACCGCTCCCCACACCATAACCGACAGCGATGTTGTCAGCAAGTGTGGCTGGACACCTTACATAGGACAAAAACTCAACTGGCAGGTTGCCACAACAATATGCAACGGCACGGTAGTATATACAAACGACAAGGGCATCATCACCCCGGAATACAGAGGAGAAGCAATAGAGTTTGACCATGATAACAACAAGGCAATATAGCATAGACAGGCTCTGGCCTTATATAGACTGGACCTACTTTCTGCATGCATGGCAGATGCCGCCTAAATATGCTTCGGCTGCCACGCTTCACCAGTGTCGTGCATGTCAGGAAGCCTGGGTGGAGTCGTTTGGCGCAGATTGCCGCAATCAGGCGCGTGAGGCTCTCAACCTTGTGCTTGATGCCTTCAAGATGTTGCAGCGGTATGCTGCTGAGGCTGAAGTGCTGGGCAGGGTAGGACTTTTTGAGGCCAACTCTGTGGAAGACGACATAATTGTGGTTACCGACGAAGGACGCAGAGTGGTCATTCCGTGTTTGCGGCAGCAGACGGCAGACCGCAACAGACCTAACTGCTGCATCGCCGACTTCGTGCGCCCGGCCGAATATGGCAGACCCGACCGCATTGGTGTCTTTGCCACTACAGTGAAGTCTGACATGGTAAAGGCGTGTGCCAACGATGCCTACAACATGATGCTGGCCCAGACCTTGTGTGACCGCCTTGCAGAGGCTGCCGCCTGTGTGCTTCACCTTGAGACGCGGTGCGAGATATGGGGATATGCTCCTGACGAAAACTTGTCAGTAAATGATTTGCTGCATGAGCGTTATCAGGGCATTCGCCCGGCTGTGGGCTATCCATCGCTGCCCGACCAAAGTATCAACTTCGTCTTGAACGACCTCATAAAAATGGAAGAACTTGGCATCACGCTGACCGAAAACGGAGCTATGCGCCCCCACGCCACCGTGACAGGGCTTATGATAGCCTATGCCGAAGCCTCGTATTTCGCTGTAGGGCAGATTGACGAGACGCAGATGAAGGACTATGCCAGACGACGCGGTCTGCCAGAAGGCAGGATGCGCCAGTTCTTGGCTGCAAACCTCAAGACCGTTTCATGACGGTCTGAATAATATTGTGTCATGTGCCATATAATGATATTTAGAACAAATGATGTTTTTATTTAGAATTAGTTTGGTATGTTGTCTGATGACACTGTTGCCGGCCTTGGCAGTTCACCTCTGCTGCCTTCGCAACAGACCGGGGGTGGGGCGGTGCAGACGAATTCTGTGGACAGTCACCGCATTAGAACTCGCAGGCATTGCCTGTTTCATTGCCTTTGTATTCGGAAGGGGCTCTTTGTCACAGTTCTGGCACTTGTTCTTCTGTGTATTCATGGGCATTGTCGGTGTGGAATCTTCGATGGCGCTCTTTGGTGCATTGGCCAAGGTGTTTGGGAGAAGAGAGATTTTGAGACGCCTCATGCTGTGTCTTGGCGCAGTGATGGTTATACTTGATATAATAATGGTAGCTATGGCTTTTATAATAGGAAACAAAAGGATTGATGTGGCTGAGTATACATACTTCAGCAGGGATTTGCCTGAATCGTTCGACGGTTTCAGAATCGTGCACATCTCTGATTTGCATCTCGGCACCTATGGCACTGACACCGCAAGAGTGGCAGAACTGATTGACAAGGCACTTGCCCAAAAGGGTGACATGATTGTCTTTACCGGCGACTTGGTCAACTTTGAGTCAAAGGAGGCGCTACCGTTTGTCAACGAATTGTCACGCCTCAGAGCTCCCTATGGTGTCTATTCCGTTTTTGGAAATCACGACTATGGTGTCTATCGCAACTTTGCCACAAAGCGAGAACAGCTTGCCGACATACAGAAGCTTACCGACATTGAGAAAAGTTGTGGCTGGACTGTCTTGCGCAACGCCCATGACATAATACACAAAGACGGTGACAGCATAGTAGTAGTGGGGGTGGATAACGATGGCCATCCACCGTTTCCGCGCCTTGCTGACATTCCCAAGGCTCTTAAGGGGCTTCCCTTGTCTGGAGGCTTCATGATATTCCTGACCCACGAGCCGAGCCATTGGCGGCGCAATGTGCTTGGCGAGACTACTGCCCAGCTTACCCTGTCGGGGCACACCCACGGCATGCAGTTCAAACTTGGCGAATGGAGTCCGGCTTCATTGGTCTACAAGGAGTGGGGCGGTCAATATTTTGAGGGGCAACGCAGTCTTATCGTTTCCATTGGGCTGGGACTTGGTGCAGTGCCGTTCCGCTTCGGAGCCTGGAGTGAGGTCTGTGTGGTAACCCTTAGAACACAAAAGTAGAAACTCTATCAAAATAGCATGGCATTATGAGAATACTGAGATTTCTTTATCGCATCTACCAGTTGTTTGTGGCATTGCCGATACTGGTAATTGCCACTCTGTTTACTGCGGTGATTACCATCGTTTTCTGCAGCCTGTTTCCCCATTCCAGGGTATGGGGCTACTATCCGGCAAAGATATGGGGAATGCTGTTCTGTCGTGTGCTTTTACTGCCGATAAAGGTGGAGGGCAAGGAAAAAATTGACAAGAAGGCTTCGTATGTGTTTGTTGCCAACCATCAAGGTGCAATGGACATCTTTCTTGTTTACGCCCTGCTGAACCATAATTTCAAGTGGATGCTCAAAAAGTCTCTCCGCAAGGTGCCGCTCGTGGGCGAAGCCTGCTACAAGGCAGATTTCATCTTTGTTGACCGTAGTTCGCCAAAGGGGGTGAAAGAAACCATTGCCAATGCGAGTGAGATACTTAAAGACGGAACTTCGCTAATGATATTCCCCGAGGGCTCCAGAACGTTTAACGGCAAGATGATACCGTTCAAGAACGGTGCGTTCTTCCTTGCCGATGAACTTCAACTGCCTGTGGTGCCGCTCACTATAGATGGGCCGTTTGATGTACTTCCACGCACCAAGGGTGTAAATTTTGTAAAGTTCGGACGCATGAGATTGGTCATACACGATGTGATTTATCCGCAGGGACGAGGTCATGACAACGTGAAATCGCTCTCGCATCAGTCGTTTGAAGCCATCAATTCTGCGCTTCCCGACAAATATCGTACTATATTATAGCAGACATTTATGACACTTAATGAGTTATCGATAGGACACTCTGCCGTAATTACCGCAGTGGGCGGCGAGGGGGCGTTGCGCCAGCATTTTCTTGATATGGGAGTAATTCCCGGCACTAAGGTGAAGCTGGTCAAGTATGCTCCGTTGGGTGATCCTATGGAGTTGCTGATACATGGTTATGAATTGACTCTTCGTCTCGACGATGCCGCCAAAATCGACATTGTGCCTGCCAGTGGTGGAGAGGACGACGACCATAAAGCCGTATCTGGTGCCGCCGTGCGTGTCACCGAACATCCCGGACTCGGAGAGTCTGGCAGGTTTCATTGCAAGGCGGAGGAACATCCGCTGCCCAAGACCGAGAAACTCTCGTTTGCACTCATGGGCAACCAGAATACCGGTAAGACCACGCTGTTCAACCAGCTGACCGGTGCCAACCAGCACGTAGGCAATTTCCCCGGAGTTACGGTTGACCAGAAAAGTGGCTCCATAAAAGGATATCCCGACACACTGATTACCGACCTGCCGGGCATCTACAGCCTGTCGCCCTATTCGAGCGAGGAAATCGTGTCGCGCCAGTTTGTACTTGAGCAGAAACCCTCCTGCATTATCAACATTGTTGATGCCACAAACATCGTGCGCAATCTTTATCTCACAATGCAGCTCCTTGAGCTTGATATTCCAATGGTTGTAGCTCTCAACATGATTGACGAGGTCGACAACAACGGTGGAGCCATTGACATCAACGGCATGGAGAGACTGCTCGGTGTTCCGGTGATACCGATTAGCGCAAGCCGAAACCAAGGTGTTGACGAACTTGTGGAACACGCTGTTCACATAGCCCGCTACCAAGAGCGACCATTGAGGCAGGACTTCTGTAAGGTCGATGACCACGGGGGAGCCGTTCACCGTTGCCTTCATGCCATCATGCACCTTGTGGAGGACCATGCGGGGAAAGCCTCTATCCCAATACGCTTTGCGGCGTCAAAACTGATAGAGCGAGACACCATGGTGTGCAAGGCTCTAAAACTGTCAGACAACGAACAGGCAACGGTAGACCACATATTGTGCCAGCTTGAGGAGGAACGTCATCTTGACCCCTCGGCAGCATTGGCCGACATGAGGTTTTCGTTTATCACTGACCTGGCGGCCCGCACTGTAGTGCAGCCCGAGGAAAGCAAGGAGCGTGTGCGCAGCCGTCGCATAGACAGTGTGCTTACGGGTCGATGGACCGCCATTCCATGTTTTCTGATTATCATGTCGGTGGTGTTCTATCTCACGTTCAATGTAATTGGGCTGTGTCTGCAAGACTGGCTTGGTGAGGGGATAGATTGGGTCACCAATGAGGTGGACGCCTTTCTTACCGCTGCCAACGTGAACGAAGTGGTGCATTCACTGATAATCGGTGGAGTGTTTCAGGGCGTGGGCAGTGTGTTGAGCTTCATGCCTATCATCGTAATACTATTCTTCTTCCTCTCTATGCTTGAAGACAGCGGATATATGGCACGCATAGCCTTTGTGATGGACAAGTTGTTGAGAAAAATAGGCCTTTCGGGGCGCAGCATTGTCCCATTGCTCATTGGCTTTGGGTGCAGCGTGCCGAGCATCATGGCAAGCCGCACTTTGCCCTCCGAGCGCGACCGCCGTCTCACTATTCTTCTAACTCCGTTTATGAGTTGTACGGCCAAGTTGCCCATCTATGCCTTTTTCTCTGTAGCATTCTTTCCTGAAGAGGCGGCTTGGGTTATGGTGTCGCTTTATGTCATTGGCATAGTGGTAGGCATTGTTATGGCTCTTGTCTTTAAGAAAACACTGTTCAAGGGTGAGGCGGTGCCGTTTGTGATGGAACTGCCCAATTACCGTATGCCCGGAGTGAAAAATGTGGTACACCTCTTGTGGGATAAGGCCCGCGATTTTCTGCAGCGTGCGTTTACCGTAATCTTTGTGGCGTGCATAGTGATATGGTTTTTGCAGACGTTTGACTTCCATATGCAGACGGTCAGCAGTTCCCGCGACAGCATGTTGGCATCGCTTGCGGGTTTTGTTTCTCCGCTGTTCAGTCCGTTAGGTTTTGCCGATTGGCGCATCACCACCTCGCTGTTGTCAGGATTTATGGCAAAAGAGAGCGTGGTGTCCACCTTGCTTGTGATGTTTGGTTCAGCGGCCGCCATGCAGCCTGTGCTGACTTTGCCGGCGGTGTTCTCGTTGCTTGTGTTCTGTCTGCTTTACACGCCGTGTGTGGCTGCCATTGCGTCCATACACCGTGAGTTGGGCACACGGTATGCCGTGGCCGTCGTGATAATGCAATGCGTTGTGGCGTGGCTGGTGGCATATCTGACGTATGTCATAATTTGTGCTGTGATATGAATTTATTGAGTTGTGTGCTGCTGTTTGTGGTGGTGGTTGCTTTCGCCGTGGCGTTGCGCTATGCCTTTTTCTCTCGCAAGAGCCGAAGGTGCTGCCGTGGCGGTGATTGTGAAAAATGCAAGACCGGAATGCGCAACGCAAGTTGACGGTGTAGAATGTTGTGTAACTCTGCTTTCAACAGTTGTTGTGATAGATAGCCATGTTATTTAATTCGCTTGCATTCCTTCTGTTTCTGCCTGTAGTGTTCGGGCTGTATTGGTCGTTTCGTTCCGCTGTTGGCCAAAACAGAGTAGTGGTAGTGGCGAGCATGTTCTTTTACGGTTGGTGGGACTGGCGTTTTCTGCTGCTGATGGTTGCAACCTGTGTGGCCGACTATTGGTTTGCACAGGCCATAGAACGCAGTGCCTACCGGAAGAGGAGGAAACACTGGCTGCTGGCTGCCATTGTGGTCAACATGGGTCTGTTGGGCGTGTTCAAATATTTCAATTTCTTTGCTGACAACCTGGCGGAAATCTTTTCTTGGCTTGGCATTCGTGCCGACATTCCCACTCTTCACATTATTTTGCCAATAGGCATCAGTTTCTACACATTTCAGCTTACGGCCTATGTTGTCGATGTTTACCGCGGTCAGTTGCGGGCATGTAGGTCGTTGGAGCTGTTTCTAAGTTTTATCTGCTTCTTTCCCCAGTTGGTGGCGGGCCCGATTGAGCGCGGAGCCAATCTGTTGCCGCAGTTTGCGGAGAAGCGTGTGTTTGACTACTCTTTTGCTGTTGATGGCATGCGGCTGTTCCTCTGGGGGTTAATGAAGAAGATGCTTGTGGCCGACAACTGCGCTCCGGTGGCAGACTATGTGTTCGGCAACTATCAAAGCCTTGCCACTGTGGATCTCTGGATTGGGCTTTTCGCATTTACCGTACAGGTATATTGTGATTTCTCGGGCTATTCGGATATGGCCATCGGCTCTGCAAAATTGTTCGGCATCAGGCTTTCAACCAACTTCAACCACCCGTTCTTTGCCGTCACTATACGCGACTTCTGGCGTCGCTGGCACATGACCTTGATGGGTTGGTTGCGCGACTATGTCTACTTTCCGCTCGGAGGCAGCAGGTGCAGCCCCCTTCGCCACTACTTCAATGTCTTTGCGCTCTACATGCTGAGCGGCTTGTGGCACGGCCCCAACTGGAGCTTCATAGTATGGGGAACATGGAACGGCCTGTTTAATGTGACGACAAAAAATATGCGTATGCCTCGTGGGGTGAGTTGGTTTATCACCATAATGGTTTTTATGCTGTCGCAGGTCTTTTTCCGCAATCCCACGGTGACTGACGGGTTCGAATATTTTGGCAGGCTGTTTGCGTTTGACGGCACTTTGGCCAACACTGCTTCGCGCATTCCGCTGCTGCTTGCGGCCGCACTTTTCCTTACTGAATATGCCACCCGCAATTATGCCCACCCCTTCCAGTTCTGCCGTGCAGGTGGCATCTGGCGCTGGCGCATGTCAAGGTTTGCACTCTATGCAGTGTGCTTTGTCTGTTGTGTTTTTTTGGGCGGTCAGCAGGTGCAGTTCATCTATTTCCAGTTTTAAATGAAAAGATTTCTTCGCAACATATTGCTCTTCTCCCTGTTGATAGTCATCCCCTTGGTGGCGGCAGAGATTTATGTGCGCCAGATGCCTAATCCCTCGCGTGCCAAACACCAGTGGATGCTTGAACATTCATGTGAGGTTGAGACTCTGGTGCTTGGCAACAGCCACTGTTTCTATGGCGTCAATCCTTCATTGTTGGGAGAGCGAAGCTATTCGTTGGCACAGCCCACCCAGAGCTATCGTTACGACTGGTATCTGCTGACTCATTACCGTATGCCGCGACTGAGAACGGTGATATTGCCCTGCAGCTACACTTCGTTGTTTGAAGACGTGGAGTCGGAGTCTGACATGCGGTATTGGGCAGTGCGCTACAGGCTTTATATGGACTGTGACATCCATAGCGTGTTGTCGCAGTACGGCTTTGAGTTTCTCCACGTTGCCTCGTTCAGGGAAAAACTGTCAAGCCTGTGGAAACCCTCACGCCTCAGTTGGGACAGTCTCGGCTTCGGCACTTCCTACGGCACACGTTCAAAGTTGGCAGAGGGCACTGACAATGGTGTCAGCCGTGCTAAGGACAACACGTATGCCGACATGCGCTCTCTGCAACTGTGTACTTCGATGCTCGACAGCATTTGTGGCTGGTGCGCACAGAGGCAGGTGCGTCTGGTGATTGTGGCCATGCCGGTGTGGAGTTCGTTTCGCAACGCATGCGACAGTCGGCAACTCTCGGTGCGTGCCAAGGTGCTCAAGCAGGTCCTGAAGCGACACCCCTCTGTGGACTACTTTGATTTTCGGGCAGACTCCTCGTTTGTCATCAGTGATTTCTATGATGCTGACCACCTCAATCAACTTGGGGCAAGAAAACTAACGTTGATGTTGAAGCACGAAGTTGAAAAGCCGCTCAAAACTTCAAAGCAATAAGTAGGTAACCGGCTCAATAATGTCTTAAAAGTAATAGAAATGTATCAAATACGCCCTAACGAGCGATTTTTGTGCATTCTTCTAAGTTGTACAGAAAACTTGAACTACTGGCAAACAGCCCGAACAGGGAGACCGGTGGACGGGTACTCGCCGCCTCCTTTCTCCACATAATTGCTGTATAAGAAGAGGCCGAACGCGTAGAAGCCCAGGCTGCTTTTCTGGGGCGTACTCGTCCAATAGGCGCCTAAAGACCCTACAAAGTTGGCCCCTGAACCTTTGCGACCGCCTGCGGCAGGGAAGAAAATACTCTGTCCATTAGGCCCAGTGGCAAGCCGCCCATTTACAGATGTGTTTTTGTAATTTGTTTTCCATTCCCAAGTGCAGTTGTCTGCAAGTTCACATATCTCAGCGTGAGTAGGCATGCGAGTGCTGTCACCCCAATTGACAGTGGCTGCATCTTCTGAAGGGGTGAGGTTACCGCTGTGCTCCTTGTTATGCCAAATAGAATTGTCGATATCGTAGCTTGATTTGGTGGTAGTTTCGCCCCATGCATAATAGTCTCCGAAGTCGGTTTCGTTTTCGGCACCTAAGTTGCAGGTTGCCCAATACAAACCAGAAGGAAGGCCAAGGTCTACAAAAATGTGACCCTCTGTAAATTTTTGATGTTCTCCTAACACTTCTTTTTCTCCAAGCATGGTGATGCTTTGCACGTTGCCATAAAACACATTGTCGAGCAATTTTACGTATGTGCGGTAGTAATATTTGTATCCCTTCAACAAGTTTTTTACAGATATGTTATAAGTTCCCGTTGAGTTACCTAATGTGATGTGCTTAGCGTTATCGATGGTGGGTTGATCCGTTTCTGTTGAATAGCACACTCCTATAGTAGGAGACGCAGAATGCAACGTGATGCCTTCTTTCAAGCTGACCGATGCCTTTGCCTGGAATGTACGCTCGGTCAAAGCTGTTGGCGACGAAGTGTTGATGGTATAAAGCCATTCGTCTGCCGAAAAAGAGATGGAGTCTACATCGTTTGAACTCATCACAGTTACTTCGCCCCCCTTCTTACATACATATAAATTATGTTGCGCACAGACTGTTGATGATACGAAAAACAGCAGAAGGGTAAATGATAGGGTAAAAAGTTTCTTCATAATTCAAGGATTTTTACTATATGTTAATTGTATAAGTAAGTAGAGGCTTAAATCTATTTTAATATTTCAAGTAGGTTTTGTTTTTGTCATAATAGTTATCTTTTGCGCATCTATTATCTTTGTTTTCAGTCACAATGCCTGCATTGCTCCTTCAAAGAAAAACAATATCTGCATTAAAACAAAGCCCTTCTGACTATAAACTAATTTTTAACACCTTCTTGTCTCTGTTTATTGGTTATTTTAGCTGCCTGATTATCACGTTAGTGCTTCATAAACTTATAGCTTATGCCACCTTGCGTGCGAACTACATAAACGCCCTTGGGCAATGCATTGAGCGAGAGAGTCGCAGTACCGTCACTTGATGCAATGGCGGTTTGTTGCAATGTGCCATTGATTGCAAACAGGCTCACTCGCCCGCCTGCTTGCAAACCGGATGCTTTTATCTGGTTTTGACCTACCGAAAACAACACGTGGGCATCGTCTTTTTCCCCCATAGGAGCAGCAACAGAAGTTATAATATCGCTATCTAACACCATCTTTTTAACCGCTTTGTAAGCATAGCTCACATCATCGCTGTCATCGGTGGATATGATGAGCTCATCTCCGCTTAGCCTAACCACAGGACGCTCACTAAAAGTAAAACTCACCTTGCCCCCTTTGTTTAGGTAGAATGTTATGCCCTCCTCGGCATGTCCTGCTAAGATGCCTAAGGCACTTAGCATTCCAATGAATAACCATTTTCTCTTCATACCTTGTTATTTTATTGGTTTAACTCTGTTTTCTGGCAATTTTTTTATATTTCCTTTTACATCTTATGTGCCAGTTGCTTATATTTACATTTGCAAATATAAACATTTATTTTATTTTACCCTCCCCGACAGCCTGTTTTTTTTGTTAATTTGTAGATAAAACCATAGAGGACAATTATCCCTATTCGGTTGTTAGGACTTCTTGTGTTTGGTTTTTAGGAGAGCAGATGTTGCTTGTTTTTTAGGGAATAATAGCGGGCTGTTTTGAGCTAAAAACAAGCATCAAGTGCCTTATAAAAACAAAAGGTAACAAGAAGTAATAAAAAAGGATGTCATTTGCGACCTAATGTTAACGCCCGTTGTCAGTCTGCAGACTTGACAATGGGCGTTAATGTTAAGTAGGTATTCAAATTTATTTTAACCCAATTCGGTCGTTAGGACTTGTTGTATTTTGTTTTTTGTAGAAGAGCAGATGTTGCTTGTTGTTTTAGCGAATAATAGCGGGCTATTTTGAGCTAAAAATAAGCATCAGATGCCTTATAAAAAACAAAAGGCAATAAGAAGTAACAAAAAAGTTATCATTTACGACCTAATGACCGATTTGGGTTTAATATTTCAAGTAGGTTTTGTTCTTGTCATAATAGTTTTCTTTTGCGCATCTATTATCTTTATTTTCAGTCACAATGCCCGCATTGCTCCTTCAAAGAAAAATAATATCTGCATCAAAATAAAGCCATTCTGACTATAAACTAATTTTGAACACCTACTTATAGTGTGTGTCATGGCCTTGCGGCCTTGCAAATTTTGAGGTTGAGGCGTTTTGTGGCTTATGCCTTTGTTGCCAGCGGTGCGGCTTGTGTATAGGTGCGTGCGCCGAGTTCCTTGTCGAGCATGTACAGGCCGTAGCCGTTGCCTTGTATCATTTTGAGATTGTCAATGATGTTTTGTGCGTTTTCCTCTTCTTCCACCTGTTCGTCTACAAACCATTTGAGCATGCTCTGTGTGGCGTAGTCGTTCTCAGTGGCAGTCAGTGCAAAGAGGTTGTTGATAAGGGCGGTGACCTTCTGCTCGTGGGCGAGGGTGGCTTCAAAGACGTCTAATGGTGACTCCCACGTTGCAGGCACTGCTTCTATTGGCTTGAGCTCCACGCGTCCACCGCGCTGAATGATGTAGTTAAACAAAATCTTGGCATGGTCTTGCTCCTCTTGAAACTGCACTTCAAACCAATTGCCCATGCCGGGGTTGCCGTTGGCGTGGGCATAGGCTGCCATTGACAGATACAGGTAAGCCGACCACATCTCGGCATTGATTTGGGCGTTGAGCGCCTCTTCGATTTTTTTCTTTAACATTGCTGTAGGTTTTTATATTGTCAGACTTGTTTGTCAAAGTGTCGGCGGTCTGCCTCACCCCCTGACGGTAAGGCTGTCGCAGATATGCTTTGGTGCAAATGTATAATAAAAAAACGACAGAGCAAAACATTTTTTCGGAGTTTGACTCGAAAACGGTGGTGCAGCTCCGGGCGGTTGCAGTGTGAAGTTAGATGTCGAGTGTCAAGCCCACTGCCACATCGAAGTTGGTGCGCTTGAAGTGGTCGCTGCCTTTGAATATGTTGCCTGCTCCGGAGTTGAGTATCGCATCGGTCTGTTCCTTGCCCACCACCATGCTTGCAATAGAGCTGACACCGTTATAGTCGTTCTGCTCCTTGTCGTAGCTTCTGTAGAAAGTCTGGAAATAGCCGATGTCGAGGGTGCATTTTGCAGAGAGATGAAAGGCGGCACCGAAACCTATTGATTGGCTGCTTGTGGTGAAGCTGATATCCTTCATGTATTTGTCTGTTACCCCGTAGCTCGTGGTCTGCCAACCGAAACTGGCGGTTACGAGTTTGCTGAAGTCATACTCTGCACCGGCAAGTATTTCGTATGTGCCGCGGCGTAGGAGTTTCTCTTCATGATTGAACTTGCTTGACTGCTTGTCAAAATAGTAGTGATAGCCGGCACTCAGGCGCAAACGGTCTATAGGGCTGTATTGAGCACCGATGCCAAGGAGGGCGGGCATGTCGTCCGACACTTTTTCGCCGTCGCGAAATTGTGCCAACTGTGGGAGATTTTTTGCCGAGAGGCTGTTGGCTGCCTCGTTCTTGAGCCTTATGTCGGTGTTGAACTCATATTTTACTGCAAGGTTCCAGTGGCGGTTGGGCTGCCAGTCTATGCCGATGATTGGCGTGAAGCCCCAGCCTGTCTGGTCGCAGTTAAGGTTGATGTCTTCGGTGGCCGCTGCAAGGTTGGCCATCTGTTTAGCCT
>OJNH01001570.1_pt1 | contig 17418 bp, 13 predicted proteins | sample 1597361 | NCBI WGS metagenome assembly OJNH01 (sample SAMEA2452136, study PRJEB22498) | human gut metagenome | biome: human feces; feature: human gut; material: feces | place: Australia | collected 2012
CATTAAAATTTAAAATTTATCTATTTTATGAGTCCTTTTTCTTGACATAGTACCAAAAAGATGGATATCACTATGTAAGTGAGAGTATAGAGAAAGAGGGAAATTCTATACTGCATGGACATATTTCGGATGTGACAGAATTTATTCGGGAAGAGGAACAGAATAATATCTTATCGGCTTTGACTATGGATTATACTTCTTTAGTGCTTTGTGACTTGAAACAAGATACGGTTGAGGTTATTAAGCAGGATGCGAGTTGTGCTGAAATGAATTGGCATAGTTATAGTGAGAGTTTAAATTATTTCTATGATAATGTACTGATGAAGGATTCTTGTCCAAATTATATGGAACTTTTATCAAATGAGTCTTTAATGCGTACATTAAAGGAACATGGTTCTTTAGAATGGCATTTTCAAATTGTTCCGGATGAGAATGGAATTTCGAATTTAGGTGCAAGGGCAGTATTTCTATATGAGGATTTGAATCATTTTAAGATTATAATGGGTTTTCGTCCAATTGATGAAATTGTAAAGAGGGAAAAAGTATTAGAACTTCAAAGAGAGATTATTGAGAGTCTTGGTAAAGAATATTTTTCCGTATTATTGTTGGAGTTGGATAGTGGTCAAATCTTTTCATATCGTGAAGTGGGTGAGAATGGTAAGCGTATTGCGGATTTTTGTCGTAAATATGAAAATCAGTGGTGTGCATTATTGCCGGCTTATGCCGATGAGATTGTGACGGATGAAAGTCGTGAAAATTTCTTAGATCAGCTTTCGTTAGATGCGTTATGTTCAAATCAAGATGATTTTTCAATGACCTATGAATTTAAAACGGGTGATCGTATTCTTTATCATCAGACACGTATTGCGTATGTTTATAAAAAGGATCGTAGTCGTGTGGCGGTGATTGGTACAAGAAACATTGATGATTTGATCAAGAAGGAACGTATGCAGGAGGCGAAATTAAAAGAGGCGTATATTGTGGCGGAAGAGGCGAATAAGGCGAAAACAGATTTTTTAAACAATATGTCGCATGATATTCGTACGCCTATGAATGTGATTCTTGGCTACAATGAGTTGATGAAGCAGTACTTGACAGATCCAATCCTGGTGGATTATCAAAATAAGATTGAGCAGAGTGGTAAGTTATTACTTTCCATCATTAATAATGTGCTGGATATGGCGCGTATTGAGAGTGGTAAGATGGTTGTCGAAGAAGGAGCCGAGCAAATCGGGCTTGTAGTCGAAGAAATCGAGAACGTATTCGAGTCAAGTGCACAAGAAAAGAATATCGTATTTACAACGAGTGTGGATGTTGATCATACAAACGTGTTGTGTGATGGTTTTAAGATTCGTGAAATCTTAATGAATCTAGTGGGCAATGCGTTTAAGTATACGCCTGAAGGTGGTCGTATTGCGATTGATGTGAAGGAACTGAATTGTGAAAGATCTGGTTATGCCAAAATTCAAACACAAGTTAAAGATACGGGTGTTGGTATGAGTGAAGACTATCTTCCAACTTTATTTGATTCTTTTTCTAGAGAATACAATACAACGATTGGAAAAGTGTCAGGTACAGGTCTAGGTATGGCGATTGTCAAAAATCTTGTGGATATGATGGATGGAGATATTTGTGTAAAGAGTAAGCTGGGTGAGGGGACTTGTTTCACTCTTACTTTTGAGCATAAAATATCGGATGAGGATTCTATAGAATTGAATCAAGAATTAGATGTTCTGGATGAAAAATCCATCTTAGAAGGCAAGCGTGTTTTACTTGTGGAAGATAATGATTTAAATGCCGAGATTGCGATGGCCATACTTGAACAGAGTGGTTTAATATTGGATCGTGTTGAGGATGGTTTAGCTTGTGTAAATCGGTTGTCTGAAGTGGATGAGGATTTGTATGATTTGATTTTGATGGATATTCAAATGCCAAATATGAATGGGTATGAGGCGACTAGAAGAATTCGTCAATTTGAGAATGTAAAAAAGGCAAGTATTCCAATTCTAGCTATGACGGCCAATGCGTTTGAGGAAGATAAGAAAATGGCAATGGAAGCAGGTATGAATGGGCATATTTCTAAGCCAATTGATGTGAATGTATTGGAAAAGCAAATCATAAACATATTCAAAAAAGTGTCTTAATTGACACTTTTTTCTATACAAGGTAACTATTTGCGGTTTATAATGTGGGTAGTTTGATGCAAAGGAGTGGTAATATATATGAGATTTTTTGATTACATTGATACTATCGAAAAGCCTACAATTGACAATATTCGAGTTATATATAAGGCTATAAATGAGAAGTATGATGATCTCATAGACATGGCACTGGAGCCGAATAGTAAGAATTATAAAAAGTGGGTTCAGAATATGGAGTGTTTAAAAAAGTCTGAAAACATGATGATTGATTGTATTGGCAAAAAGCAGATTACAGATACAGAGTGGTTAGAACTTATGTATAATATTTATCGTTATCAAGTTAAATATGGTGGTTTAAAATACCTTACAATTGAATTATAGGAAAGAACAGAATTCGTAATGAATTCTGTTTTTCTTTTGTACATTTTAACAATTCTGTTGCACTTTTTAATCGAGTTTATTTCGGGAGTGGGGGACACATATATAACCAAAAAGTAAAATATGTAAGTAAATACTTAGAATATACAATATTTAACACAAAATAAATATAACCATTGTAATTTAGGTATTTGAAAAATGATTGTAAGGCGCGTAATATGTAGATTACCAAAAGTTAGTGAATCTTAAAATGCTTGATATGTAAGGGATATTTGATGTATTTATGAATACATTATTGATAATTTGTGCAATATTTTATTACTAAACTAGTTTACAAGTTGACAAGGTAGACTTTTTTTACTAACTTGAAGTAAGCGCTACCAATAAAAATAGGGGTTAGATATGGAGAAGAAAGATTTAAAGCATTTGAGTCGTAGTGAGTTGGTGGATGTCATTTGCGAGATGAAAAAGGATACTACAAATTCAAATGATTTAACAATGGAAGAAATAGAATCGGAGCAGAAGCGGTTAAAGGATAGGGCTGTATATCGTAAAACTTTAAAAGGGACGATTGGTATATTGGTTGTAGTAGCTGCCATTTCTGTTTTAGTAGCTACTTTATGGATGCCCGTACTATCTATTTATGGCTATAGTATGTCTCCTACTTTAGAACAGGGTCAGTATGTTGTTTCTGTAAAGAAAACAGATTTAAAGTCGGGAGATATTGTAGCTTTTTGGCAAGGAAATAAGTTGTTGGTAAAACGCGTTATTGCGGGCCCTGGTCAATGGGTAGATATTGATGTGAATGGCAATGTGAGTGTGGATGGTAAAGCATTGAATGAGAAGTATCTTAATGAAAAAGCTTTAGGAAATTGTGATATTGATCTTCCACACCAGGTGTCTGAATCGCATTGGTTTTTAATGGGTGATAATAGGGATACTTCTATAGATTCTAGAAGTAGAGTAATTGGAGATATTTCGAAAGAACAAATAGAGGGGCAGATTATTTTTAGAATTTGGCCTTTTGATCAAATAGGAAGTGTAAAGTAGGTGAGAGAGTATGGTTTCGGAATATATAAAAAAACTACTTAAGGATAAAGCACGGTTAAAGAAATGGAAAAGGATTACTTTAGCCCTTTCTTGCGTGGTTGTTTTTTGCGTGGTTTATGCACTAACTCTTCCTGCCATTACTTTAGAGGGTAAAACCATTTGTGGAATGGAAGAGCATACTCATACCGAAGAGTGTTATCAAGATGATGAATTAGTGTGTGATAAAGAAGAACATCAACATACTGAAGATTGTTACGAAAAGGAAGAAGAACAGCCTGTTGAAGAAGAGAATACGCAACCAGATACAACAGAACCTAGTGAAGAAGTACAAGCAGCTACAGAATCAGAAGATAATAAACAAGATGAGAGTAATGAAGAAGAACAACAACAGGAATCAACCCAAGTTACTTCTGCGGATTTTGATTTAAGTGATCATCCATCAAATATTAAAAGCATAACCTTATCTTATAAGGATTCAAATGGTAATTGGGTTAATATTGATCCAAATGGAAATCAAATCATTCCAGGAAATGCAAAAATTAAATTAAATGTTGATTATTTCAATATCAATATCGATCAATTGATTAATACTGATGAGTATAGTCATTGCATTACTTATACTATTCCTGATCTTCTTAGTAATGCACAGACTGTTGGTATAATCACTCAGGATTCTAAAGAAGTGTGAAAATTAGCAGTTCAAAATGGAGTGGTTTCACTTAAGTTTAAAAATGAATATCTAAAGCAATTACAAAAATATGAAAATTCATCTTTAACCGGTGATTTCTATGTAGAAGGAGATGTGAATCTATCTAAATTAAATCCAAATGGTCAAGTGACAGTAACAACTGGAAATAAAACTTATAACTTAAATTTTGGACCAGATGTATTTGCACAATATGGAGATTTAAAAATAGAAAAGACATTATTGAATAATTCTAAGGTTATATCAGTAAATGGTGAAGATTATTTATCTTATGCAATTAAGGTTACTACAGGAAATGTTGGATGTCCGGATGTAAAAGTGGTCGATACATTTACTAGAAATCAGGATCTAGTAACTTATGTTGGAGTTACAACTAATAAAAAAGATTTAGTTGGAAATCCACATAACCAAGAACCTTATGAAACAATAGTAAATGGAAAACAACATGGAAGTGTTTATTTAGGAACTACGTCTCGTGATACAACGCCTATACCAGAAGAGAATACTAAAAAAGATAATGAAACAGGAAGTTTAGTATGGGCTATTGGGGATATGTCGCCTAATGAGAAGCGTATTTTAACTTATTTTGTCAAATTAAAGGAAAATGAACCTTTAAATAAAAAAGGTGTCATCAGCAACAATGCCAATGTCTACTCAAAAACGTATCCTAGACATTCGTCAAATGCACCGTTTAATCCTATAGTTTCTTATGGGATGAATAAAAAGCAAGAGGGCTCTACCATCAGGAATGAGGATGGATCATATACAATAAACTATAAATTGGATTTTACATTAAACTCAAATAGTAATTATCCATTAAAAGATTTTGAAATAATGGATTATCTAGATTATTCAGAAGACCATTACGTTGATGAAAAAATCAGAGGCTATGTAAGTTATAACAAGGATTCTTTTAAAGTATCTGTACAAAAATCAAATGGGATAACAAAAGAGTTAGAAGAAAATGAATATAAGTTAGCTTGGGCAAAGGGAGACACAAATTATAAGACTGAATGGGGTAATAATGATGGGAACCCAACTCGATTTAAGATCACTGGATCTGATAAAAGTCCTATAATAGTTGATCCAGGTGATTCTTATTATGTGACTTATAGTGTTACTGTACAACCTGAAGCTTTAGCAGTAATGAAGTCGAATAGTGTCCAAATTTCAAATCGTTATCTTGTGAATGCTTCAAATGCAAAACATGAATATCGTGGTTGGGATTTTTTGGATAGAGTCGCGAGGGATTTAAGCGTTGGTGAATACAAATGGGATGAAAAAACGGTTAAAGAACCAATTGCGGCAAGTCAAGAAATAAAAATGTCTGGTGATGTGTATGATGATTCTTTCAAATCAGATACAGCAGATAGGTTTACGGTACCTGCAGGTAGTTATCCCTATGTTGTAACAGTGAATGACACTCAAGGTGTATGGGATGCAACTGAAGTAAAAATGACAGACACATTAAGTCCAAAGAATATGGAGTATGTTGGATATGCAAAAGTAGAAGCGTTTGAATATAATAAAGATTCAAATGAATATAGTTTAGCAGGAACTAAATGGGTAAAAATTGATAGACTAAATACGTTTACTTTATCTCCAAAACAGATTGGCTGGGATAAAAAAGACTATAAATATGTTTTTACATATTATGCTAAGCCTGTAAATTTGGGGAATTATAGTAAAACCCAAGTAACGAATACATTTGAGCTAAATGGTGTAGTGAAAAAAGGCGATATTCCGATTGATATTTCAAATATAAATTCTTCTAAAACAGTTGAGTTTTCTGGCAGTTACAACATGAATGTGCATAAATCATCTTGGTATTATCAAGAACCTGAACCAGATGTACAAACATGGAAAAATGGTGCATTGTATTGGGTGATTGAGGTTAGTGGAACATCAATTAAAGAGGACACAGTTTTTAAGGATAGTATTGTTAAAAATTCAGATAAAGAAGAGGATAAACTTTCATATCTACATGATGATTCATTGGTTGGAATCTATAAAGGTACGTCAATAGATAATTATAAAACTATAGATGATTTAAAGACGAGTGAAAATTTTACTGATGTGAGGGGTTCATTTGGTGAATTAAAGTTTACAGGTACTAATGGAAATTATGATTCATTAGAAATTTCTGTAAAAAATAAGATTCCTTTAAATGAAAAAGAAAAAGTATTTATGATTGTTAAATCTGAACCTAGTGTACGTCCAACAAATTATAGAGATGCTTTTAATTTTTCTAATAAAGTATCTACTAAAGATGACGGAATTAATTTTATGGATAGGTCAACCGCAACCAAAACATTATATTGTGGTGGTGACATTTTAAAAGAGCTTGGTCAAACTTTCCAATATAACAAGGAATCTTCTGAAATTAAAACTATAGTTGCAGATAAAGATGTAAATATACCTGCAGGATCTGAATCACGTATTTATAAAGATGGTTTAAATGATACTGGTTCTGGTATTTATGCATCATGGGTATTTAAATTGAATCTTGGCGGAGATTTATCTGGAAGCTATCGTGTATTAGAGAATATTCCAGACGGTATGCAATTGGCATATATGCGAATAAAGTGGATTGGTGCAGAACAGAAGAAAATAAGCCCAATAGTATCAAAGTCGATAGGCAATCTAAATGGATGGACGGAAAAAAGTACGACAGTAAATGATGATGATAATGAGTCTAGGAAAACGATTTATTACGTAAAAGGAAATCAAGCTTTAATTGAATTAGGTGATTTCTATCCAGGTAAAGTAAATGATCTATATTCAGTAGATGTTCAAGTTGTATGCAAAGTAACAGATTCGAACGTATTACTCGGTAACAAAGAAAAAGAATTTCTGAATACTGTTGTATTACAGACACAAGATGGAAATGATATTACTTCAGCGAGTTCTCCAGTAAAAATGAAGATTAGTAATTTAGATAAGAGCTATATTCCTGTTACAGAGAATAACAAAAATACAAATAAAGTTAATTTTACAATTAATACAAATCAACTTGGACAACAACTTCCTAATAATGAGGGGCCTAAGTTGAAATTGATTGATAAATTGAGTGATACATTGATTTTAGATACTTCTTCTATAAAAGCGTTTAAAACAGGAACAGAAGAAGCTGTGGATATCAATGCTTCACTTGGAGAAGATAATACATTAGAGATTGAATTACCTAATGATATACCAATTACAATTACTTATACAGCCACTGTAAATGCTGCTCCGGGTCAAACAATTGGTTTCTCAAATGAAGCTTATTGGAAGAACTACTCTTCTAGTGGTCAAAAAGTAGAAGAAAAGACTTATTCATATGAGGCTGGTGGAACTGTTTCTGGTGCTCAAAATCCAGTGCTTAAAATAACTAAAAAAGATAAGAAACATTTGAACAAGTTATTGGAAGATGCAACATTTAAGATGGTTGAATGCGAAATGAACAAGGGGAATATTCAAGAGACTAATACAAGTTGGCAAGGGAAAACGGATAAGAATGGAAATCTTGAATTAGGAACCGGAACTAAATTAATGCAATACAACACAATCTATAAAGTGACTGAAGAAGAGGCTCCTAAAGGATATGTTGATGAAAAGTATTCATGTTACATCATGGTTGTAAAAGATGATGGTACTGAAAAATACAACACTTATAAAGATCATAAAGAATGGTATTCAAATGTGAAAATACAATATCAATCAACATATGAATTAACAGTGACCAACCATAAAGGGGAGATTACTGTTGAGAAAAAATTCTTAAATGTAGCAGGTCATGATTCTAATCCTGTAAGTGGTACATACAAGTTCGGTCTTTATAAAGATAAAGATGCAGTGAATAAACCGATTCAAACAATCGAAATCACTTATAAAACTGGGGATTTAAATGCAAATTCAGAAAAGTTTGAAGATTTGAATCTAAATGAAACTTATTACGTTTATGAATTAGATGATCAAAACAATCCAATTAAAGATTCTGGTGTTCATGTCATTAATAGATTGGAATACATTACATCTTATAGTACGAATAATGCAGTACAAAACGGTGCGACGGTAACCGTGACAAATCAAAGCCGTGTAAAACAACTACCTTCTACTGGTAGTTATGGAACTCTGATTTACAGAATATCAGGTACGATGTTGGTTTTAGCAAGCTTGATAATTCTGACAAATATAAATAAAAAGAATCATTTAAATGACACATCAAAGAAAAGGAGAAAGCAATGAAACTAATTAAGAAAATTGCTGCCATTATGTTTGCGTTCATGATGGTAGTATCAATGAGTTGTAACGTAAAGGCTGATGATACAACTACAGCAACAGGTACAATTACAATCAATAACGCAATACCTGGACAGACTTATAAGCTTTATAGACTTTTAGATTTAGAAAGTTATAGTGTCAATGAGGATGGACAAAAGGAAAATGGTAATTATTCATATAAACCTACATCAAAATGGAAGACATTTCTTGAGGGAAATGGTATAAGGGACGTTTATTTTACTTTTGAAAATGGATATGCTTCATGGAAGAAAGGTGCTAATGTTGAGACATTTGCAAAATTGGCAATAGAACATGCTAACAAAGAAAATGCTGTCATAGAAGCGGAAAAAACGGAGGTTGCATCAGCTGCTATAGAAGGGAATAACACACCAACCGTAACGTTCAAAAACCTACCTCTTGGATACTACTTAGTTGATTCAAGTGTTGGTACTTTATGTAGCCTAGGCACTACAAACACAGATGCAACAATTCGAGAAAAAAATGGTGTACCTTCAGTAGACAAAAAAGTTAGCAGTACAGAAACTGGAAATTATGATATATCAAACACTGCTAGCATTGGCGATACAGTATATTTTAAAACTACAATTACTGTACAACCAGGAGCTCAAAACTATGTGTTACATGACAAAATGACAGAAGGATTAACTTTAAAGAATGATAGTATTTTTGTAAAAAAAGGTGAATCTATAGTTGAAAATACAAATTATACTTTAAAAACAACTGGATTGACTGATGGTTGTACATTTGAAATTCAGTTTACACCAGATTTTTGTGACGCATTAAATGCTAATGACAAAATAACTGTTACTTATTCTGCAGTTTTAAACGAAAAAGCTGAAATTGGAAATGTTGACAAAAATACGAATGAAACTTGGTTAAAATATGGTGACAGTAAAAGTACTCAACATAAACCTACAACCACAAAAACATTTGAAATGAAAGTATTTAAATTCTATAAAGATAAAAATGATTCAAATACTGAAAAAGGACTTGATGGTGCAGTATTTACATTAAGTAAAAATCCAAATGGAACAGATCCAATCAAATTAATTAATAAAGGTTCAAATACTTATCGTGTTGCTAAAAAAGATGAAACAAATACTATTACAGAAGTAATTACTCCTGATAATGGTAGATTCACAATACAAGGTTTAGGTGCTGGAACTTATTATTTGACAGAGATTCAACAACCTGCAGGATACAATAAATTAAGTGGTCCAGTAACTGTAGTAATTGATGAGAATGGAAAAGTTAGAGTTGGTGAATCCGAAGCTAATCCTGTGAAAGTAGAGAACAAAACAGGAACAGTATTACCAAGTACAGGTGGTGCTGGTACTACAATGATCTATCTAGTAGGTGCTGTACTTGTGTTGGGTTCTGGTGTTGTATTAGCTACAAAGAGAAGAGTTAAGGGTAAATAGTAATTGATTGATGATAGGGAGAGGGTTGTAAAATGAGAAAACATATTTCAACTATAATTGCGATACTTGTTTTTATTACGGGCCTTTCCTTATTGTTGTATCCAACGGTAAGTAATTATTGGAATTCTAAACATCAAACGGCTGTTGTGGCAAATTATACGGATACTTTAGCTAAGATGGATGATCAGGATAGGCAGGCTGCGATAGACTCGGCTATTTCCTATAATTCAGGGTTGGTTTCTAACAGTGGTCGTTTTACTCCAAGTGATTCAGAGCTTAGTTTATATAAGAGTCTATTAAATGCGGATGGTACGGGTATGATGGGATATATCACAATACCTGAGATTCGTTGTAAGTTGGCTATTTATCATAGTGTGGATGATTCTGTATTACAGGTGGGTGTTGGTCATTTAGAAGGGTCTTCGCTTCCTGTTGGTGGTAGTAGTACGCATTGTGTTATTTCTGATCATAGAGGGCTTCCGAGTGCTCGTTTGTTTACGGATATTGATCGTCTTGAAAAGGGTGATTTATTTTATCTGCATGTGTATGGCAAGGTTTTGGCGTATGAGGTGGATAAGATTTCGGTTGTAGAGCCTGAGGATTATGGTCCTTTAGAGATTGAAGAAGGTAAAGATCTTTGTACGTTACTTACGTGTACGCCATATGGTATTAATACGCAGCGTTTGATGGTTCGTGGTCATCGTGTGGTGGATCGTTTGTATGATGAATCAAATATTACTTCAGATGCAGCTAGGGTGGATACTTTAGTGGTGGCTTCTTGTGTTGGTGTTGTATTCTTGTTGGTTGGTATTATTGTTTCGAAGATATGGAGGTTAAGAGAACGTGAAAAAAATAATTCGTAGTGTATTGTGTATATTTCTTTTTGTTCTTGTATGTACTCCTGTTTTCGCAAGTGATTATTCGAGTTTAACAGTGACTTGTCCTGCTTCAAATATAGATGTTCGCTTATATCGTGTGGCGGATGCGGATTATAATTTGATGGGTGCTTTTAAATCTTATTCGGTTTCACAGGATTGGAATATTCTTGGCGATTATATTGATCGTGACAATATTGAATGGGATGATCAAGTTCAATCGGATGTGGATGGCAAGGCTTTATTTTCTCATTTAACTAAAGGCGTTTATTTAGTGAAGGCTTTAGATAATGCGGATTATACAATGTCGGTTTCTGTTGTTTATGTGGATAAAGATTGTGATGTTGAATTAAAGTATGAGCCTAGAGTTGAAACGACTTCTTTGCGTGTTCAAAAAGTATGGAAGGATGATGACAAGAAGAATCGTCCAAGTTTTATTGGTGTAGATTTACTTGGGGATGGTAAAGTCGTGGATCATCAGGTATTAAGTGAAGAAAATCATTGGACATATGCTTGGAATGATTTGTCGGGTGATAGAAGATGGAGTTGTGTTGAGACAAGTGTTCCTTCTGGATATAGTGTGAGTTCTTATCGAGAAGGGAATCATATTGTGTTAAAGAATAGTTTGAATAAGATTGTGGACTCTAAGAAATCAGAATCAAATCTTCCTTTGACGGGTCAATTGTGGTGGCCAGTACCTGTATTATTGTTTGTGGGACTTGGATGTATATGCGTAAGCAAGTTTTAAAGTATATTGGCTGTATCTGTGTTGTACTTGCCTTGGGACTTTCTTTGTTTAATGTGTATGATACATTTCGGGCTAGAAAGAGTGAAGAAGATATATTGGCTGCATATAATTTAAAGAATGATTTGGATCCAGATATATGGATTGATCCAGATATGGATATGCCTGAAGTAGAACTGGATGGTTTATCTTGTATTGGAACGATTGAGATTCCTTCTTTGAACATTAAGCTTCCGGTTACGAGTGCGTTTACGTATGATTTGATGAAACTTGCGCCATGTCGATATTCGGGTAGTGTATATAAGGGGAATATGGTGATTGCGGCACATAATTCTTGGTTTCATTTTGGAAGAATCCATAGTTTAGATCCGGGTAGTCAGGTCGTATTTACGGATGCACTTGGAAATCAATTTGTGTATCATGTTGCAGTGGTTGAGTCTTTAACGCCAGATAGTGTTGAGGATATGACTTCTTCGGATTATCCTTTGACTTTATTTACGTGTACTTTGGATGCGAAAAATAGAGTGACAGTTCGATGTAAATAAAAAAGAGAAATCGATTTTGATTTCTCTTTTAATTTAATTTATCTTGTAAGATTTTCTTTACCATTGGATAGGCAATAAGTGCAATCACAATTCCTGCAACTCCTTGGACTACGTTGGCTGGAATTTCACTTGCGGCTACGATCCAGCTTCCTTTTAATATGTATTTGGCAATGAAGTATCCAAATACCATAATGACAGATCCTAATACGTAGCTTGAGATTTGTTTCGGTTTAGAGTAGTTTTTCATAAGTAGGGATACTACGATAGCTTCTAGTCCTTTGATGATTAGGGTGAAGAAGAAGTAGTGGCCGTATCCTCCGGCTACATCGGCTAGTGCGCTTCCTAAGCCTCCAATCAAGAAGCTTTCAAATGGATTTAAAAAGCTTGCGAATAATAGGATGAATCCGTCTCCTAGATTGAAGTATCCGTCTAATGCGTTTGGTACTTTGATGAACATGGTTGCGACAAATACAAGTGCCATACCTAGTCCTGTTAGTACGATTTCATATGTTTGTTTGTTTTTCATAATCTTTCCTTCTTTCTGTAACTTAGTGACTATTATACTTGTTTCTGTATATAAAAAAATATACAATTATAAAAAATAAATAGGGGACAGTTATATGAAAAAATATCAAGTAATTTATGATTTGTATAAGGAGTCGATACTTTCTGGGATCTTAAAGTATGGGGATCGTGTGGATTCGATTCGTGAATGTGTAAAGAAGATGAATGTGTCTAAGACTACGGTTGAAAATGCATATAATAAGTTGGTTTTGGATGGGTTTATTTCGAGTCAAGAAAAAGTGGGTTATGTGGTGAGTATGAATCCGGAGCGTATCTTACTGCATCAGGAAATCTTGGATTATAGTTCAAGTCATAAAGAAAAATCGTATGATTATGATTTTCGGATTCAGTCGGTTTCTTTTGATTCGTTTGAAACGACGATTTGGAAACGATATATGAAGGGTGTTTTGAATGATAAGCGTTTGATGTCAAGTTATGGTTTAGCACAAGGGGAGTATGGATTAAGGCAGGCTCTATGTAAGTATGTGTATCAGAATCGGAATATTTTGTGTTTTCCTGAACAGATGGTGATTGGTTCAAACTATCAGTCTTTGTTGTATATATTTTGTGGGATGTTGGATAAGTCAAAGGTGATTGGTTTAAGTACTTTAGTGGATGATCAGGCTAAGCAGGTGTTTTTGTCGTATGGTTTTCATGTTGAATATTTAAATCCAAATTCTTTTGTGAAGGATATTCAAAGGTTGCATGTGGATGTTGTCTATGTGAATACAACTTGTTTTACGTCGGATAGACAGTCTATGAGTGAAAGGGTTCGTGAGGAATTGGTTTCTTTAGAGAATGTTTTGATTCTTGAGGATGATTATAATGGGGAGCTAGTGTATGCTTCTAAGATCAAGACTTCGTTGTGTTCGAAAAGTAAGAATGTGATTTATTTTTCTTCGTTTTCAAGACTATTATTACCGAGTCTTCGTATTGGGTATATGATTTTAAATGAGGAGTATATGCGTAAGTATAGTGCTTCTTATTTTGGTCCAACGACGAGTAAAATTGAGCAGGTGGCTTTTACGCAGTATATTGTGGATGGGTATTTGCAGAAGCATTTAAGAAAGCTTGTTCGTGAGTATAAGGAGAAGCATTTGTATTTAAAGAAATTGATTGATACGTATATGGGTTGTTCGTATATTTTGGATGAGACGTATATGGCGTATTGGTTACATTTAGATGTGGATATATCTCGCTTTCGAGATTTGTGTGAATCGCATAGTGTCGCAATCAGTATTTCAAATGGGCGTGTTGGATTGTCTTTTGCGAGTATGAGTAAAGAATTGATGTTAGATGGTGTGATTCGTCTTGCAGAAATATGGAAAGAGTGTTAAAATTTTATCGATTCGACAGTGAAGAAGATAAGTAGGATTAAAAAGGCTTGTGTATAGAGAGAGGGCGTTTGGTGAAAGCTCTTCGAGTCTTTTAGTTTGAAGCTACTTTGGAGTCGAAACGTAGTCGGCGTTAACGAGTGAATTGAGGGCATTTTTCGATTTTGAAAAATGAACTAGGATGGTACCGCGTAATTATACGTTCCTAGAAATAGGAGCGTTTTTTTATTGGAGGAAAGAAAAGATGAAACAATTAACTGGTAATCAGATTCGTCAGATGTTCTTGGATTATTTTAAATCTAAAGGGCATATGATTGAGCCGGGCGCAAGTTTGATTCCGCACAATGACCCAACATTATTATGGATCAATGCGGGTGTTGCGGCTTTGAAAAAATATTTTGATGGTAGTGAAAAACCGGCTTCAAATCGTATTGCGAATGCGCAGAAATCAATTCGTACAAATGATATTGAAAATGTGGGTCGTACGGCTCGTCACCACACATTCTTTGAAATGTTAGGAAACTTCTCAATTGGAGATTATTTCAAGGATGAAGCGATTCAGTTTGCGTGGGAATTTTTAACAAGCGAAGAATGGATGGGTATTGATAAGGACAGATTGTATGTGTCTGTATATACAGATGATGCGCGTGCTTATGAAGTATGGACTACAATTTGTGGTGTAGACCCTAGTCATATTTTAAAGACTGATGATAACTTCTGGGAAATTGGTAAGGGACCTGGTGGACCTGACAGTGAAATTTTCTTTGATCGTGGAGAAAAATATGATCCTGATGGATTGGGAGAAAAATTATTCTTTGATGAAATGGAAAATGATCGTTATGTAGAAGTATGGAATGTCGTATTCTCTCAATATGATTGTGATCCAAGCATTGATCGTAAAGATTATAAGGAACTTCCTCAGAAGAACATTGATACAGGTATGGGTCTTGAGCGTTTGGTTGCCTTAGTTCAGGATGGAGAAACAAACTTCGATACCGATTTATTCTTGCCTATTATTCGTGCAACAGAAGCTATGGCGAAACATCCTTATGAAGGTGAATATAAGATGGCTTACCGTGTTATCGCGGACCACGTTCGTACCGTGACTTTTGCGTTGAGCGATGGTGCTAACTTCTCAAATAGTGGTCGTGGTTATGTACTTCGTCGTGTTCTTCGTCGTGCGGTTCGTTATGGTTTAAAATTAGGTTTGGATGAACCATTCTTATATAAACTAGTTCCTGTTGTTGCGGATTTAATGGAGGATTTCTATCCATACTTACAGGAGCATGTTGCGTTCAACCAGAAGTTGATTAAGGTGGAAGAAGAAACTTTCAAAAAGACTTTAAAGGTTGGTCAGGCATTACTAGACGAAGAAATCAGCAAGGCTAAAGATGGTAAATTGAGTGGTGAAGTTGTCTTCAAATTGTATGATACATATGGATTCCCATTTGAATTGACACAAGAAATTGCCGAGGAAAGTGGAATTACAGTAAGTCGTGATGAGTTTGATGCAGAAATGAACAAACAAAAAGAGCGTGCTCGTAATGCGCGTAATGTAAAGGATTCTTTTGCGTCTCAAAATGAAGAATTGATGAAGTTCAATGAACCTAGTGAATTTATTGGTTATGATCACTTATCTTGTGATGGTAAGATCATTGCGTTATTTAATGCTGAGGGTAAAATGGTTGATTCTTTAGAAGATGAAGGTATGATCATTTTAGATGAGACTTGTTTCTATGCAGAAAGTGGTGGACAGGTTGCCGATAAGGGAACATTTACAGCTGATGGTGTAGAAGTTGAAGTATTGGATGTTCAAAAGACTCGTAATAAACAGCATATCCACACAGTTAAAATCAATAGTGGTGTATTAGAAAAGGGTATGTCTTTACATGGTGAAGTCAATGTCAAAGATCGTTTGGCAACTACAGCAAACCACTCTTGTACACACTTGTTGCAGTCGGCTTTAGTTAAGGTATTGGGTGATCATATTCACCAGGCTGGTTCTTATAATTGTCCTGAATATTTGCGTTTTGACTTCAATCATTATGAAAAGGTTACGGCTGAACAATTGGCTGAAGTTGAGCGTATTGTGAATGAATATATTAGTGCGGCATATCCAGTAACAAAAGAAGTAATGCCTATTGAAGAGGCTAAAAAGTCTGGTGCCACTGCATTATTTGATGAGAAATATGGTGATACAGTTCGTGTTGTAACAATGGGTGATGTATCTAAGGAATTCTGTGCTGGATGTCACGTAGAAAATACAGCTCAGATTGGTCTATGCAAGATCATTAGTGAGGAAAGTATTGGTTCAGATTCTCGTCGTATTACGGCTAAGACTAAGTTTGCGGCTTACCAAGATTTTGCGCAAGAACACAATATGTTAGAGAATATTGCGGATAGTGCTAAACAAAAGGGTATTAAGAATATTGATACAAAGGTTGAAGCTGCTTATAAGACTATGCATGATATGCAAAAGGAAATCGATAACTTGAAAAACCAAATCTTTACTTTGAAGTCTAAAGAGTGGGCTACTGAGGCTAAAGATTTTGGCAAAGTCAATGTATTGATCAAATCTGTTTCTGGAATGGATGCAGGAGCATTAAAGGATATTGTTTCTAACTTAAAGGCTAGTGATGACAAGATGGTCGTATTCTTCGTAAATACAAATGGAGAAAAGGTTGTCTTTGTATCTGGTGCAGGTAAAGAGGCTGTTAAGGCTGGTGTACATGCGGGTCAATTGGTTAAGAAAGCGGCTCAAATCTGTTCTGGTAATGGTGGTGGAAAGCCAGATATGGCTCAAGCCGGTGGTAAGGATGCTTCTAAGGTCGATGAAGCAATCCGTGCTATTACAGAGGAATTGAAAAGTTTATAGTAGATATTAGTGTATGCGTATGTATACCCTTATTTTTTGGTGTATGAAAAAGAAGAGTAAATATAGAATCCGTATGGATGAATTAAAGAAGTTTAAAAAAAAGCATAAACTCACAAAGAAAGAGAAAGAAAGAGTCGAAATGTGGGTGGCTGCAGGTCATAGTGCGTATGATACGCGTTGGTGGGATGAGTTGGAGCAGGAAGAAGCACTTGATGAACTACTACGTGGTTTGACAGACAAACAAAAGGAGTATGTATATAGTCATTGTATGAATTGGGATACAGTTATGGAAGAGCCTTATTTTGATTTTTATAGATTCAATGACTTGGATTTAGAGAACTTACCGGCTTTTAAAGATGTGGATACAAAAGGGAAAGAATTAGGGGTTCATGTATTGGATGCGCCAGTTCGGTGCAGTTGATTTAGTTAGGTGAAACTCCTGACCTGGTAACTCTTGGAGCAAAGAGGCCAGTATCTAGTCCTTGGGCATTGTATCG
>OJNH01001572.1_pt1 | contig 17413 bp, 10 predicted proteins | sample 1597361 | NCBI WGS metagenome assembly OJNH01 (sample SAMEA2452136, study PRJEB22498) | human gut metagenome | biome: human feces; feature: human gut; material: feces | place: Australia | collected 2012
TGTAAGTGATAAAAACGGAGCATATACAGTAAAGAATATAGCATTTAAGTTACCAGCAGAAGCAACAGCTAATAATACAACTGTAGATGTTAAAGATTCAGATATGACAGTAACAAATATACCATGTCCTCATAAAGATGTAAGTTATAAAATAACAACAACAGGACATACAGGAACATGTAAATCATGTAAAAAGACTGTAAAGACAGGAAATCATGTATTTAATCCATCAACAGGAAAATGTAAAGTATGTGGATATGAATGTAAACATAGTGAAACAAGATATATTATAAAAGAAGATACACATCAAAAAGTATGTGTAACATGTGGTAAAGCATGGAAAGAAGAAAAACATAATATAAGTAATAATAAATGTACAGTATGTAAAGCAGATAATAAAGATAAATTAGCAAAAGTAACAACAAATGAATCACCAGAAATAAAAATGGAATCAAATGGAGATAAATTAGCAGATGTAACAGTAAGTATGACATCAAGTAAAAAGATGACAAATGTAAAAATATATGAAGTAAATGCCAAAGGTGGAAATAAAAAAGAATTAAAGTTAAATGCAAAAACAAATAAGAATACAGAAAAGACATATGTATTATCAGATAAGAACTTATTAAAAGGAACAACACATTACTTCTATATTACAGCAAAAAATGAATATGGAATAACAACAAAATATTATAGAGTTAAAAAAGCAATAAATACAAAAAAAGTAGAATATTATGCAATAGATTCAGCACCAAGAATGACAATAGGAACAACAACTTTTAATGGAAAATTACAACTAGAAATGAAAGATGGTAGTGGATTAGGATATTTAAAAGTTTATGATGTAAATAACAATAATAAATTAATGAAAGCAAGTAATAATCTAATGACAACAAGAGGATTTTTACAAGTAGATTTAGATAAATATAAAAGTTCAAAAGGAACATATAAATTAAAATTTGAAATGAGAGACGCAGGAAGTACAGCATTAAAACTAACAACTAAAGTTGTAGAAATAAAATTAGCAGATACAAAATTGAATATTCCAACAACAATAGGAGGTAGTTCAACAGTTAGTACTCCAACAAGTAGTGGTTCAACAACAGTTAGCACTCCAACAAGCAGTGGTTCAACAGGTAGCACTTCAACATCTAACAGTTCTCCAGTAGGAACTACAACAGTAGTTGAAAAAGGAAAATTTGAAAATGGAAATAAACATCAACATAAATATGATAAAGATACTGGAAAGTATAAAATTATAAGTCCGGATTCTCATTATCACTGGTATGCTTGCTCTTGTGGAGAAGAAAATCCAAAACTAGAAGGACATACATGGACACATGGAAGTAATTCATATAAATATTGTGCTAAATGTGGTGCTTCACAAGGAACGCAAAATCATCAACATAATTATAATAGAGATACTGGAAAGTATAAATCTATAAGTCTGGATTCTCATTATCACTATTATGCTTGCCTTTGTGGAAAAGAAAATACAAAACTAGAAGGACATACATGGACACAAGTAGGAAATGCTTATAAATATTGTAGTCTATGTGGCCAACACAGAAAAATAAAGTAAACAAACAATAATAAGCATATAATTAAAAAATCTGAAGGGTTTATTATAACTCTTCAGATTTTTATATTAGTTCAAAATCAAAATTATGCATATTTTATTAAAAAGAACTAGGTAATTTATTTGAAGTATAAACAATAAAAAAACACTTGACACCAAGAAACACTTGTTTTATCATATAAACATGATAGGAGATGATAATGTGTCAAAAGAAGTAAAATGGACAGAAGAACAAAAACAAGCAATATATGAAAAAGGAAGTAACATACTAGTAGCAGCAGCAGCAGGAAGTGGAAAAACAGCAGTATTAGTAGAAAGAATAATAAACAAAATCATAAAAGAAGACATAGATATAGATAAATTATTAGTAGTAACATTTACAAATGCATCTGCATCAGAAATGAGAGAAAGGATATTAAATGCAATATATAAAAAAATAGACGAAGAACCCGAAAATGAAAAATTACAAAGACAAATAACACTATTAAACAAAGCAAGTATATGTACAATAGACTCATTTTGTTTAGATGTTGTAAAAAACAACTTTTTCGAAATAAACATATCTCAAAACTTCAGAATAGGAGATACCACAGAAATAGAGATTTTAAAGCAAGACGTATTAGAAGACCTATTTGAAGAAAAATATGAAAAAGAAGACAAAGATTTCGAAAAATTAATAAACACATATACAAGTTACAAAGATGATACACCATTAAAGGAACTAATATTAAAAATATATACATACATTCAAAGCAATCCATTTCCAGAAAAATGGCTAGAAGAAAAAATAGAAATGTTTAACTTAGAAGACAATCTAGACAAAGATTTTTCACAAACAATATGGGGAAAATTATTATTAAAACAAGTAGAAGAGATATTGCAAGATTCAGAAACAAAACTAGAAGCAGAAAAAAATAATTTAGCAAAATATCCAGAACTTATAAAATATTTTCAAATAATAAACGATGATATAGAACAATTAGAAATGTTAAAAATAAATTTAGATTCTTGGAATAAAGCTTACACAATAGCCCAAAATATAAAATTTAAAACATGGGTATCAGATAAAAAAATTACTTTAGAAGCAAAAGACATAGCAAAAGCAACAAGAGACACTGTGAAAGAATCAATAAAAAAGGTAACAGAAAAAATACTAATATTTGACTCAAAAGAAGCAAATGAAGATATAAATGATATGTATAAAGTTTTAATAAAATTAAAAAACATAATATTAGAATTTGGAGAAAAATTTGCAAAAAGAAAAAAGGAAAAAAATATAGTAGATTTTAGTGACATAGAACACTTTGCATTAAAAATTTTATTAAATGAAAAAGGAGAACCATCAGAGATTGCAAAAAAATATCAGGAGAAATTTGAGGAAATAGCAATAGACGAATATCAAGATAGCAATTTGGTACAAGAATATATATTAACATCAATATCAAGAAAAAACAATATCTTTATGGTAGGAGATGTTAAGCAAAGTATATATAAATTTAGACAAGCAAGACCAGATTTATTTTTACAAAAATACAAAACATATAAAACAAAAAATAACAAAACAGAAAAAGATGATTTAAAAATTCAATTATTCAAAAACTTCAGAAGTAGACAAGAAGTTCTTGATTTTTCAAATATAATATTTGCAAATATAATGAGTGAAGAATTAGGAGAACTAAATTATACAACAGAAGAATACCTAAATTTAGGAGCTAGCTATGAAAATACGAATCAAGATTTAAGAGCAGAAATAGATATATTACTTACAGACGATATAGAAAAAGAAGGTTTGACAGAACAAAAAGATAGAGAAAAATCAGAAAGGACAACAAATGAAAATGAAAGTGAAGAAGAAGTAGAAAGATTAGAAAACATTGAGCTAGAAGCAAGATTTGTAGCAAATAAAATAAAAAAACTAATAGATAATAAATTTCAGGTATATGATGCGAAAAAACAAGAGAAAAGAGATATAAAATATAAAGACATAGTAATATTACTAAGGTCAACAAAAGAACCAGCTGTAATATTTGAAAAAGAAATACTTAAATTAGGAATGTCAGTATTTAGTGACTCATCATCAGAATATTTAGAAAGTATAGAAATTCAAACAATAATGAGTTTATTAAAAATAATAGATAATCCATTACAAGAAATTCCACTTGTAACAGTAATGAGATCCATGATTGGAGGTTTTACAGATAACGAATTAGTTAAAATTCGATTAAGTGACAAATATGATAATTTTTATAATACAATATTAAAAGCCAAAAAAGATGTAGGAACAGAACTTAGAAATAAAATAGATATATTTTTAAACAATCTAGAAATGTGGAGAAAAGAGCAAGAATACTTAAGTTTAGATGAACTAATTTGGAAAATATATAATGATACAGGATATTATAATTATGTTGGACTTATGACAAATGGAGAATTAAGACAAGCTAACTTAAAAGTATTATTTGAATATGCGAAAAGATGTGAAACAATCAGTTTTAAAGGATTATTTAATTTTATTAATTATATAGAAAAAATAAAAACAAGTAGTAAAGACATGGATTCTGCAAAAATAATAGGAGAAAATGATAATGTTATAAGAATAATGAGTATTCATAAAAGTAAAGGTCTTGAATTTCCAATAGTATTTTTATCTGGAACAGGAAAACAATTTAATATGCAAGATTTAAATAATAAAATTTTGTTACATCCAGAAATAGGAATAGGCGTTAAATATATAGATTATGATAGACAAATAGAATATGATACATTATCAAAACAAGCAATGAAAAATCAGATAATGCTAGAAACTTTATCAGAAGAAATGAGAGTTTTATATGTTGCATTAACAAGAGCAAAAGAAAAATTAATTATTACAGGATATTCTACAAGTGATAAACAAAAGGAAATTGATGAAAGTATATATAAATATAATGAATTAAACCATATTTTGTTAAAAAAATATAAATCTTATTTAGATTGGATAAAATTAGTTTATGTATACAATAAAGAAAAGATGAAAAAATTGTCAATATTACAAACATATAATAAAAATGAAGTGTTAAATATGTGTACTACAAAAGTAGAAGAAAAAGAAAATACAACTGAACAAATTTTGAATAAATTATCAAAATTTTCAATATCAAAAGAAGAAAAGAAAAAAATAGTGGAAACTTTAGAATATGAATATAAATATAAAAATGCAACTACAATCCCAACGAAAACATCTGTAACAGAAATAAAACAAATGACTAAATTTCCCCAAAAATACCCGGTCCCAGAGGTGCAAACAGAATTTCCCCGAAAATACCCGGTCCCAGAGGTTCCAAAATTTTTACAAAAAATAGATGATACTAAAATAACAAATGCAGAAAAAGGTACATTAATACATTTGTGTATGCAAAAACTTGATTTAACGAAAAAAGAGTATACATTTAATGATGTAAAAGAATTGGTGAATAAATTAGTTGAAAAAAAGATAATAACATTAAAAGAAGCAAATGCTATAAATATAAATAAAGTGTATCAATTTACAAAGTCAAAAATCTGGAATGAAATGATTAATGCTAAAGAGGTACAAAGGGAAAAGCCTTTTTATATAAGCATTCCTGCTAAAGAAATATATGACAAAGAGCTTGAAGAGGATATTTTAGTTCAAGGTATTATAGATTTGTATTATATAAATTCTGATGGAGAGCTTGTATTGGTTGATTTTAAAACAGATTATGTTGAGGATAGAAATGAAAATGTTTTAATATATAAATATAAAGAACAATTAGATTTATATAAAAGGGCTTTAGAACAAGCTCTTGGCAGAGATGTAAATAGAGTGTATATATATTCTACATATTTAGAGAATGAAATCTTGATGTGAAATTTAAAAAATTATCTAAGTGCCTTTATTTTTTTATAAAAATATGTTAGAATACTTTTAATGGGTAAAAAAGGAAAAAGAAAGGTATCAAAATGGAAACAAAATATATAGACAAAGTAAAAGAAACAAATAAAGGAAAAAATTTAAAATATTACATATTAACAATGGGATGTCAATTAAATGAAAACGACTCAGAAAAGCTATGTGGAATGATAGAAGAAATGGGATATAAACCAACAGAAAAATACCAAGAAGCAGACTTGGTAGTATTTAATACGTGTTGTGTAAGAGAAAATGCAGAAGATAAGTTATTTGGAAAATTAGGAGAACTAAAAAAAGTAAAAGAAACAAGAGGAACAATAATAGCAATCGGTGGATGTATGATGCAAGAAAAACATATAACAGACAAAATACACGAAAGTTATTCATATACAGACATAATATTTGGAACACACACATTGCAGAATTTCCCAGAAGACTTATACAAAACATTAGAAACCAAAAAGAAACAACAAGATATATTAGATATTGATGGAGAAGTATATGAGGGACTTCCAATAAAAAGAACAAGTAACATAAAAGCATCTGTAACAATAATGTATGGGTGTAACAACTTTTGTACATATTGCATAGTCCCATATGTACGAGGAAGAGAAAGAAGTAGACATCCAAAAGATATATTGGCAGAAGTAGAAGAACTTGCAAAAGATGGATATAAAGAAATAACATTATTAGGTCAGAATGTAAACTCATATTTAAGAGCAGAAAAATGGAAAGAAAATGGAATAGATTATAATGGAATAAATTCATTTGCAACATTATTAAGAGCAATTAACAAGATTGATGGAATAGAGAGAATACGTTTTGTATCACCACATCCAAAAGATTTTACAGATGATGTAATATCTGCAATTTCAGAGTGTGAAAAGGTTTGTAAATTAGTACATTTACCACTTCAATCAGGAAGTACGAATGTGTTAAAAATAATGAATAGAAAATACACAAAAGAACAATATCTAAAATTAGTAGAAAAAATGAAAGCAAAAATTCCAAATTTAACATTATCAACAGATATTATAGTTGGATTTGCAGGCGAAACAGAAGAAGATTTTGAAGATACATTAGATGTTGTTAGAAAGGTATGTTTTGAACAAGTTTATATGTTTATTTATTCAAGAAGAGTTGGAACCCCAGGAGACAAAATGGAAAATCAAGTCCCAGAAGAAATAAAACATGAAAGATTTGACAGATTAAAAGAATTAGTAGAAAGTCAAATTGCGGAAAACAATCAGAAATATGTTGGAACAATTCAAAAAGTTTTAGTTGAGGGACCAAGTAAAAATAATCCAGATTTACTAACTGGCAGAACAGATAGCAATAAAGTAGTGATTTTTGAGGGAACTCCAGACTTAATTGATAAAATAATAGAATTAAAAATAGTTTCAGAACATATGTGGTATTTGAAAGGAGAAATCATGAATGATTATGCAAGCCTAGATACTGCAATAGAAATAATGGCATATAAAATAGCTGATTGTGTAAATAAAGTAGAAAAAGATAAAAAATATGAGAAAGAATTAGAAAAACTAAGAAAAGAAAGAGAAGAAATGTACAGTGGAAATATAGATATGATAAATAAAATAATAGAAGTATATGGAAAAGAACTTAAAAAGATATATCAAGAAAAGCAATAAAAATAGAGGAGACAAAAGTCATGGAACAAAATATAAAAGAAAAATATAAATTAACAGAAGAAGAACATAATAAAATATATAAAAAAATAGAAAGAGAAGTATTTAGAAATTCAATAACAGATGACCAACCTATAGCTGTAATAGTTGGAGGACAACCAGGATGCGGAAAAGGTGGAGTTATTTCATATACTCAAAATGAAGCTAAAGCAAATGGAAAATGTATTATATTAATAACAACAGATGAATATAAACCATATCATCCAAATGCAATAGAAATTGCCAGAAAATATCCAACTGAATATGTTGAAATTGTTGAACAAGATGCTGGTCCATGGACAGGCAGTATAATGAAAAAAGCAATAGATGATAGACATAATTTTATATTTGAAGGAACACTAAAAAATGACAGGATTTTAGATAGAATAAAAGAACTAAAACAAAATGGATTTTCAGTTATAGTAAGAGCTTTAGCAGTTCCTCAATTAGAGAGTTTGCTTACAGTACATGAAAGATATCAAAAACAAATGGAAGTATTGACTTATGGAAGATTAATTTCAATATCTCATCATAATAAAGCATATGCAGGAATTCCTGCTGTTGTTGATAAAATAGAAAAGTCAGGATTATGCACTGTTGAGGTCTATACAAGAGGAAAACAAGTTGGGAAACCTGTAAGAGTATATTCTAGTAAAGAAGAAAATGAAAGATTTCCAACAGCAAGAATAGCTCTTGAAGAATATAGAAAATCAGAAACACAAGCTGTTTTGTTGACTGCAAGAACTAGATTAGCAAAGCTTAGAGATGGATTTATAAAAAGAAATGCTAATGAATCAGAGATGAAACAATTAGATGAGTTAAAAGAGGTTATTAATAATCAAATAGAAAAGTAGGAGATAAAAATGGCACAAACAATAGCAGAAATAGAAGATAGATCAGTTATATCACCAATGATGCAAAAATATATAGAAACAAAAGAAAAATACAAAGACTGTATATTATTTTACAGACTAGGTGACTTTTATGAAATGTTTTTTGAAGATGCATTAATATCAGCAAGAGAACTAGAAATAACATTAACAGGAAAAGATTGTGGCTTAGCAGAAAGAGCACCAATGGCTGGAATACCACATCATGCAGTAGAAGCATATGCATCAAGACTAATAGAAAAAGGATATAAAGTTGCAATATGTGAACAATTAGAAGACCCTAAAAAAGCTAAAGGAATAGTAGAAAGAGGGGTTATAAGAATCTTAACACCAGGAACTATAGTAGAATCAAACTTGCTTGAAGAAAAGAAAAATAATTATATAATGTGTATATGTAAAACAGGACTATATTTTGGAATAAGTGTATGTGACATTTCAACAGGAGAATTTTATAGTAGTGAAATAAAAGGAGAAAACAATTTTGCATTATTATTAGACGAAATTGCAAGATTTTCTCCATCAGAAATAATTGCAAATTCTATGATGTTTGAGTGTCAAGAAGAGCTTGATAAAATAAAAGAAAGATTTTCAATGTATATGAGTAGATTTAGTGATAAATTTTTCACAGATGAAGTAGGAAATTTGCAACTAGAATATAACATAATTGAAAATAAAAAAGAAATAGGAAATCTAAAAGAAAGAAGTTTGGCAGTTAAATCAATAAATGCTTTATTAGAATATTTAAATGAAACTCAAATGACAAGCTTAGAACATATTAATACAATAACAATATATAATTTGTCAAAATATATGTCATTAGACATCAATGCTAGAAGAAATCTTGAAATAACTGAAAAAATGAGAGACAAAAGCAAAAAAGGAACACTACTTTGGGTATTAGATAAAACATCAACATCAATGGGAGGACGTATGCTTAGAAGATGGCTAAATGACCCACTTCTAGATGTAAGAGATATTCAACAAAGATTAGATTCTGTTAAAGAATTAAAAGATAATATGATACTTAGAGGAGACATCACAGAAACATTAAAAAAGGTTTATGACATAGAACGTTTAGCAGGAAAAATGGCTTATGGTAATGCAAATGCCAGAGATATGATAACACTTAAAAATTCACTAGAAAAATTACCAGAAGTAAAAAAAGTATTAGCAGATTGTTCATCAGAAAAATTAAAAGAGTTATATGAAAATTTAGATGAATTAAAAGACATATATGAATTAATAGACAAATCAATAGTAGAGGATCCACCAATGACAATAAAAGATGGTGGAATTATAAAACTTGGATATGATGAAGAAATAGATGTGTTAAAAAGAGCATCAACAGAGGGTAAAACTTGGCTTGCAAAATTAGAAGCAGATGAAAAAGAAAAAACTGGAATAAAAACTTTAAAAGTAGGATATAACAAAGTATTTGGATATTATATAGAAGTGTCAAAATCATTTGTATCACAAGTACCTGAAAGGTTTATAAGAAAACAGACATTGACAACAGGAGAAAGATATATAACTGAAGAACTAAAAACAATAGAAAATCAAATTTTAGGTGCAGAAGAAAAGGTAGTAAACCTTGAATATAATGCATTTGTAGAAATAAGAACACAAATTGCCAAAAATATAAAAAGACTTCAAAAAACAGCAAATGTAGTGTCAACATTAGATGTTTTAGTAGCATTTGCACAAGTTGCAGAAGATATGAATTACTGTATGCCAACTGTAAAAAATGATGGAACAATTAGAATAAAAGAGGGTAGACATCCAGTAATTGAAAAGATGATAGGAAATGGAAATTTTGTACCAAATGATACTTATCTTGATAAAGATGGAGATAGACTTGCAATTATAACAGGTCCAAACATGGCTGGTAAATCCACATATATGAGGCAAGTTGCATTAATAACATTAATGGCACAAGTTGGAAGTTTTGTACCAGCAACAGAAGCAGAAATTGGAGTAGTAGATAAAATATTTACAAGAGTTGGAGCATCAGACGATTTAAGTATGGGACAAAGTACATTTATGGTAGAAATGATGGAAGTTGCAACAATCTTAAAAGAAGCAACAGAAAACAGTTTAGTAATTTTAGACGAAATAGGTAGAGGAACATCAACATATGATGGATTATCAATAGCTTGGGCTGTTGCAGAATATATTGCAGATAAAGAAAAATGCGGAGCAAAAACATTATTTGCAACACATTATCATGAATTAATTGAACTTGCGGATAAACAAGAGGGAATAAAAAACTACTCAATAGCAGTTAAAGAAAAAGGTGAAGACATAATCTTTTTAAGAAAAATTGTTGATGGTGGAACAGACGAAAGTTATGGTATTCATGTAGCTCGTCTTGCAGGTGTACCAAAAGTTGTTACAAAAAGAGCTGATGAGATTTTAAGAACATTAGAAAGAAAAAGTATGATGAGTGGAAAGAGTGTTGAAAAGAAAGAAAATAAAAAAGTTGTTGAAGGGCAATTTGATATGTTTAATTTCAAATTAGCAGAGATTGCACATGAGCTTGATAAAGTTGATTTGAATCAACTTACGCCTATTGACGCTCTTAATACTTTGATGAGAATAAAAGAGAAAATGAAATAGATATAGAAAAAAAGTGGCATTGTCACTTTTTTTGTTATATAAATCCAAAAGTCACTTACTTGTCACTTTAGTCATGATACAATCTAATTATAAAACATAAAAAGAAAGGAAAAAATTAATTATGGAAATATTAAGAGTTGAAAACTTAAGTAAAATTTATGGAGAGGGAATGACAAAAGTAATAGCATTAGATAATGTATCATTTACAGTAAAAAAAGGAGAGTTTGTAGCGATTGTTGGAGCATCACGGAAGTGGTAAATCTACTCTTTTACACTTAATTGGTGGAGTTGATAGACCTACAAGTGGAAAAGTCTTTATTGATGGAAAAGACATATACAAATTTAATGATGATGAACTTGCAATTTTTAGAAGAAGACAAGTTGGGTTGATATATCAATTTTATAATTTAATTCCAATATTAAATGTTGAAGAAAATATTACCTTACCATTAAATTTAGACAATAGAGATGTCAATCAAAATAAATTAGATGAATTGATTAGAGTTTTAGGATTAGAAAATAGAAGAACACATTTACCAAATGAATTGTCAGGAGGACAACAACAAAGAACTTCTATTGGTAGGGCTATGATAACTAACCCTGCAATTATTTTAGCAGATGAGCCAACTGGAAATTTAGATTCAAAATCAAGTGATGAAATTGTTGAATTATTAAAAAAATCTAATAGAGATTATAAACAAACAATAATTATGATTACACATAATGTGGAAATTGCTAAAATAGCAGATAGAATTATAAAAATTGAAGATGGAAAAATTGTTAAGGAGGTGTAGAGATGAATATTCTTAACAAGATATCTATTAGAAATTTAAAATTAAATAAGAAAAGAACTATTAGTACTATTATAGGTATAATATTGTCATCTGCTTTAATTTGTGCTGTTGCAACTATGGCTACAAGCTTTCAGCATACATTGGTGCAAAATAGCATAAATAGAACAGGATATTATCATTTGAAGTTGTATGATATTACAGATGAAAATATTAAAACTCTAAAAAATAATAGAGATATTAAGAATATTTTTACTATTAAAGAGGTTGGATATGGAAAATTAGAGAATGGAAAAAATGAGGATAAACCTTATTTAAAACTATATTCAATGGATAACAAAATATTTAATGAACTAAAATTTAAGTTGACAGAAGGGAGATTTCCAAACAACAATAATGAGATTGTTATAAGTAAACATATTGCTACTAATGGAAAAGTAAATTATAAAATTGGAGATAAAATAAAAATTGATATTGGTACAAGAAAGACTTTAGATGGAGATACATTAGATAATAGTAATCCTTATAATCAAGCTGATGAACAATTAACTAATACTAAACAATATGAATTTACTATAACAGGAATTATTGAAAGACCAAATTATTCTTTTGAAACTTTTGGAGACCCAGGATATACAATAATTTCTACTAATATAAATGATGGAACAGAAGATGCATTTATATCTTTAAAAAATCCAAAAGAATATAAAACATCGATAGCTAATATTTTAGGTGCTTCTAATTATAATGATTTATTTAAAGATACTGAAATCACAGATAACACGGAAAATACAAGCAATACACAGAATTCAGTACCAAAATTAAATTATGAAAAATTTAATGTAAATGAAGAACTATTAAGATGGGAAGTTTTTGCAATTAGTGATGACACAATTATAATGTTATATCAAGTTGTTGGTGTTGTAATATTTATAATAATGTTTACAAGTATATTTTGCATAAGAAATTCATTTGCAATAGCAATTACGGAAAAAATGAAAATGTATGGAATGCTTGCAAGTGTTGGAACAACGAGAAAACAAATAAAAAGAAATGTAATTTCAGAAACATTAATATTAGGATTAATAGGAATACCTTTAGGAATATTATCAGGTATATTGGCAGTAATCATTCTAATAAAAATTGTTAATGTAATTGCAGGAGAGCTCTTGTTTAGTAATGTTGATGGAATTATGCTTAAAGTATCAATATATCCTATAATATTATCTGTTGTACTGGGAATAGTTACTATATATTTATCAGCATTATCATCAGCCAAAAAAGCAAGCAAAGTAAGTCCTATAGATTTATTAAAAAATCCAAATGAAGTAAAACTAAAATCAAAAAAATTAAAAGTACCATTTTTGATTTCTAAAATATTTGGAACTGGCGGAGTATTGGCATATAAGAACTTAAAAAGAAGTAAGAAAAAATATAGAACAACAGTAGTATCACTAGCAGTAAGTATATTTGTATTTATATCTATGAGTAGCTTTATTGCAAATATGTTTGATGTTACTGGTAATTATTATAAAGATTATGATTATAATATAAAAATAGATTGTGGTGGAAAAACACAAGAAGAAATAGATAAAATTTCAAAATTAAGATATATAGATGAATCTTACTGGCTATATGAATGTGAGCAATATTTAAAGATTAATGACTTAAGCAAAATAAACAATGTAAATGGAATTGAATTAGAAGAAGATGAATATTATGATGAACAACAAAAAGAATATATTCCAACAGGAGAGGGTAAAGTAGCAAAACTACAGATTTTAGCTTTAGATAATAATTCTTGGAATAAATATATGAAAAAAATAGGAGCAAATAGTGAGAAATTAAAAGATAAGGGAGTTCTATGTGATGATTATTTATATTATGAAACATCAGGAAAGGGAATAACTCAAAGGATTTATAAATATTCAGTAGGAGATACAATTACAGGAAAATTGGATAATAAGGAAACAAGTTTTAAAGTTGGAGCCACAACTGATATAAAACCTTATGGAATTGAAAACTTTTATTATGATGGTGGATATTTAGTGGTTAATTTAGATTATTACAAAAATATGGATTTCAAATTAAGAAATATATTAATACAATCTAGTAATCCAGATGGATTTGTATATGAATTAAAATCAATTAATATTGATAGTGGATACCTTAATATATCAGAACAAGTAAAAGAAGAAAAATCAATGGTTTTAATAATTAAAATATTTTTATATGGATTTATAACAGTTATAACATTAATTGGAGTAACAAACATATTTAATACAATTACATCTAATATGGAATTAAGACAAAAAGAATTTGCAATGCTAAAAAGTATTGGTATGACTAAAAGAGAATTTAATAGAATGATTAATCTTGAAACAATATTTTATTCAACAAAAGCATTGATATATGGAATTGCACTTGGAATGATTGGAACATTTGCATTATATAAAGCATTTTCTGTAAAATTTGAAAGTAGTATATATATACCTGTAAAACCTATTTTAATTTCAGTTATTGCTGTATTTATACTAGTATTTATAATAATGAAATATTCAATTGGAAAGATAAATAAACAAAATACAATAGAAACAATAAGAAATGAAAATATTTAGAAAAGGGACTTGGAAAGTCCCTTAATTTATTATATAATTAGTTGAAAAATAATTGTGCATTCACAAAGGAGTGATAAGTTTATGGAGATTTTATTAGTTGAGGATAATGAGACTCTTGCAAAGGGAATAATATATTCTTTGGAACAAGAAAAATTTGAAGTAATACACAAAACAAATGTAAAAGAAACAATAAAATTTTTACAAAATCAAAAACCTAAACTAGTAATTCTTGATATATCTCTTCCTGATGGAAATGGATTCGATTTATATGAAAAAAATATAAAAAATAAAAATATATCAACAATATTTTTAACCGCAAAAGATGATGAAGATGATATAGTAAAAGGATTAGAAGCAGGAGCAGAAGATTATATAACAAAACCATTTTCAATAAGAGAATTAATAGCAAGAATTAATAAAATAATTCTTAGGAATAAAAAGAATTCAATAATAAAAGTAAAAGATATCGAATTTGATATAGATAAAATGGTAGTATATAAAGATGAAAAAGAAATCAGTTTAACAAGATTAGAACTGAAAATATTAAATTTATTATTCATGAATTTAAATAAAGTAGTTACAAGAAATTATATTATAGAAAAAATATGGGAATGGACAGGAAATGATGTAAATGATAATACTGTAACAGTATATTTAAAAAGAATAAGAGAAAAACTTGTAACAGATATAATAATTACAATTAAAGGAATAGGGTATAGAATTGATGAAAAATAAAATTGAATTAAAAAAGGCATTAATAAAAATTTTTATTGCAATAATATTAATTTCAATATTTTTTGGTATATTTCAATATTATCAATATAAAAAATATACAAGTAATTTTAATAATAAAATTGCACAAATTGTATCAAAAGTAAAACAAGAATATCCAGATTTAGATAATAATGAAATAATGCAAATAATAAATAGTGAGCAAAATATAGATACTGATATATTTAAAAACTATGGAATTAACTTACAAGATGATGCAATATTAATAGAAAATAATAATTATTTTAAAATATTTTTAATATTGAATACAGCAATTTTGATAATATTATCATTAGTAATTTTAATTATATTTATGAAGTACAATAATTCAAAAGACGAAAAATTAAAAGAAATTACAAGATATATTGAAGAAATAAACAATAAAAATTATAAATTAGATATAGATGATAACACTGAAGATGAGTTATCAATATTAAAAAATGAAGTTTATAAAACAACAATAATGTTAAAAGAAACTGCAGAAAATTCTGTACAAGACAAAGTAAATTTAAAAGATTCTTTATCAGATATATCACATCAATTAAAAACACCTTTAACATCAATAACAATAATGATTGATAATATTTTAGAAAATCCAGAAATGGACAAAGAAACTAGAATAGAGTTTGTTAAAGATATAAAAAGAGAAATTATAAATGTTAATTTTCTTGTAAATTCAATATTGAAATTATCTAAGCTAGAAGCAAATTCGGTAAAATTTATTAACAAAGAAATAAATTTGCAAGATATAGTAAAAGAAAGTATAAAAAATGTTTCGGTATTGTGTGACTTAAAAAATGTTGAAATAGTACAAAAAGAAGAGCAAAATATAAAAATAAATTGTGATTTTAAATGGCAGGTAGAAGCAATAACTAATATCTTAAAAAATTGTGTAGAACATTCAAATGATAATTCAAAAATAGATATATCATATGAAGAAAATAAAATGTATTCAAAAATAGAAATAAAAGATTATGGAGTAGGGATAGAAAAAGATGATTTACCACATATTTTTGAGAGATTTTATAAAGGTAAAAATTCTTCAAGTGAAAGTGTGGGAATTGGACTAGCTCTTGCAAAATCGATAATTGAAAGTAATAATGGATATGTGAATGTTGAGTCTGAAGTAAATAAAGGAACAACTTTTTCAATAAAATATTTTAGTTAGTATTGTAAAGTTATAATGAAAATATAATTGAATACAGATAAAAAGGGAGGAAAAATAAATGAAAGTAATATTAGTAAATGGAGGTCCTCATAAAGAGGGATGCACATACACAGCATTAAAAGAGGTTGAGAAAACTTTAAATCAAGAAAATATAGAAACAGAAATTTTTTGGATAGGTAATAAGCCTATAGCCGGTTGTATTGCATGTAAAAGTTGTGCTAAAAATGGAAAATGTATATTTGATGATGTAGTAAATGAATTTGTTGAAAAAGCAAAAGATGTAGATGGATTTGTATTTGGTAGTCCAGTACATTATGCAGGTGCAACAGGTGCTATAACATCATTTATGGATAGAGTATTTTATTCTGCTTCTCAAGCGGGAAAGGCAGATAGGTTTTTGTTTAGACCAGCAACAACAGTTATTTCAGCAAGGAGAGCTGGAACAACTGCAACATATGACCAATTAAATAAATATTTTGGAATAAATCAAATGCCAATAATTTCATCAAGGTATTGGAATATGGTTCATGGTTCTACACCAGATGATGTGAAAAAGGATGAAGAGGGATTGCAAATAATGAGAATATTAGGAAGAAATATGGCTTATTATTTAAAATGCATAGAAGCTGGTAAAGAAAAAGGTATTGAGATACCAAAACAAGAAAAAATTAATTTTACAAATTTTATAAGATAAAATTTTTACTAAAATTATAAGAATATTGGACATTCATGAAGTATACCTTAATATAGGGGTGTTTTTTATGAAGATTATAACAATAAAAAAGAAAAATATATTAAAAATAATGATAGTATTAGTTTTTGTATTGATGATGTGTCAATATTCTACATCATTTGGTATGCAACATTATTATAATGTGGATTTTTCAACAGGGTTAGTAACTGCAAGTGAGTTAAATGTTAGAAGTGGACCAGGAACTCAGTATAAAGTTATTGCAACAGTAAAAAAGAATGAATATATACGAGTATTTGCAGGTGTTGGAAATTGGTATATTGTTCAAGTAGAGGGGGATTATATTGGTGCTGTAAGTAAAAAGTATGTGAAACCAATATATCCAAATTCTACAAATACTGGCTCAAATAATGGAAATAATCAGGACACTACAACTAGTTCATTGAGTGCTGATGAAAGGGAAGTTTTTGATTTAATAAATAAACAAAGAACTGATAATGGGATTCAAGCTTTAAAAGTTGATGATGAAGTACAAAGAGTTGCAAGGATAAAGGCTCAAGATATGGTTGATAATAATTACTTTGCTCATGAATCTCCTACATATGGTACACCTTTTAATATGTTGAAGAGTTTTAAAGTTTCATATAAAACTGCGGGTGAGAATATTGCTGGTAATTCTAGTAATAAGAAT
>OJNH01001575.1_pt1 | contig 17388 bp, 19 predicted proteins | sample 1597361 | NCBI WGS metagenome assembly OJNH01 (sample SAMEA2452136, study PRJEB22498) | human gut metagenome | biome: human feces; feature: human gut; material: feces | place: Australia | collected 2012
TGCTTAGCTTTTGTTGCAGCTTTTGCCTCTTCATATTCTTTTTTTGTTTCTGTAAGTTCTTGTATTAATAATTTTTGTTTATAATATAATTGTATAGCTTTACGTATAGTTATAAACATAATTATAGCAGAAATTATTATCTCTAATCCAATAATACTAGCAACCTCGTTACTAGTATTAAACATTACTATTGCTGAAAATAATATTGTAATACTTATATTCAAGATTAATAAATCCATATATTCATCATTTATACTTTTTTTCAAAAATGATATTCCATATCTAAACTTTTTTATTTTTAATATTCTATATAATAAAATTATATGAAACACTGTCATTATAATAAGTTTTATGTAATCACCTTTAATTGTTATAATTTTGCTTATTCCAAAACATATTACAATAGATATTACACCTACAATATAATTTATACTTAACGAAATTATTGTTGTTAATATACTATTCCCTATATTGTTTTCAGAAAATAAGATACTAACTGCTATAATCAAAATTATATTACTTATCATGTAATTTACATCATATCTTACAATCCCTGATATTATACCTATTATTATAATATATATATTAGATTTTATATTAAAGGTTATTTTTCTATTTATTATTTTAAAATTGATATAATATGTTAATAAAAACATTTTTAAGGTTTTTAAAATAACTATATTTCTGTCAATATTATTTATTTCAAATATCATATATTTTCTCCGTTTCTATTTTTTTATTATACACGAAAAAAATTAATGTTTCAACAAAAAAATGAAATGCAAAAACTACATTTCATTTTTTAACTTTTTATTATAGCCATTTTTTTAACCAACTTCCTAATTCTTCCCACCAGCTCATACTTTTCACCACCTTTTCTTTCTTTGTGTATGTTCTATAATGTTGTAATAAAAATAACATTAAAAAAGTATGAAGTATCAAAATTTGATGATAGAAAAAATTAATGAAATTTGACGAATTTTAACAAAAAAAATAAACACTGAAAAACATTGTTTCTAGTGTTTATTTTTTTACTGACTATATATTAATCATGCATTACCATCTATTATTATTTTTTACTATTTGTTTTTTCTATCTCTTTGTTCTTTTTATATTTTAAAATACTTTTATAAATAGAAAGGAGATTTTTTATGGGAAGAAAAAGATCAAATGTAGCAATCGAAGAAGAAAGACAAGAACAAGCAGAACGTGGAAAAAGAATCAAACATATTAGAGAAAACGAATTGAAGATGACTAAAACAGAACTTGCGGAAAAGCTTGGAACTTCTAGTCAATTCTTAGGATTAGTAGAAGAAGGTAAAGGAAATTTCGTTTACTATAGTCTAAAAAAATTTCGTGAAGTTAGTGGACATTCTGCTGACTACATCTTATTTGGACTTGATGATAATTGCATTAAAAAAACTAAAAATCTATTAAAAAAATATACAGAAGATGAAATAATTCAGTCCATTAATATTATTGAAAATTTATCTTTAATTATAAAAAAAAATAGTTAATTATTAGTTTATAATCAGTATAAATTAATAATTAACTCCAAAAGCATAGCAATATTACCGAAAATGCTATGCTTTTTTTGTTTGAGAAAATACTCAAAATAATAATAACTCAATTCACAGAAGACTGAAATGTATCAACTATAACTATGTCTGCAAATACATTTTCTAACGAAAATTATTCAAACAATATATATTCAGTTAATATGAAAATTTCCCAGAAAAAAAACAACTTTAAATAACACAATAGAAATTTATGATAATTTGCAAAATCTTGTTTACCCAAACCTCCCCTGTACTATTTTAACCGAATCATTTTAAATTTTATAACTAATATTTATAAAATATAATTGGTCTTTGGTTTCCAATTTTATCTTCAACAGATATTTCTATTGAATTCTGAATATCTCTTACTTTTAAATAATATCCTATTTGATTTGCAATTTTATTTTCATCAGTCCTAAAATCTTCTAGCCCTGTCCTAGAAAAATCGGTACAAATATAATATACTTCGTCCTTATACTCAACATCTCTTATAGTACATGTGTTATCTTTATCAAAGAATACAATACGAGCAAAAGAGTTTTCATTATTTTTTATTTTATTAAAAAAGTTTTGCCATATTTCTAAACTATTTCCTTGCATTTTATAATCATTTAAAACAACACATCCATCTTCAAGTGCTTCTTCTCTATTATAATTTACTGGTAAAGTTTCTAAATTCGCATATGTATTAGTATTATATTTTAACTTAAAAATAACATTTTCTCTATTAAAACTTTTATTAATCTTGGTAAAAATAAGGTCATCATTAATATCTTTGTTTATATCTCTATCTAATATAACATACATTGTATTTTCATCTGAAGTGATTTCACATACTGATACTCCCTGTTTTGATGCACTTTCAATTGAAATAACCATAACAAAATTATCTACAAACTCATCTTCAGTCATTTCTATTATATTATTCCATTGTTTACTACATTCTTTATATTTGTTATATGTCATAATTTTTTGATAATATAATCCATCTATATATTTCATTTCTTCATTTTGAGAATAATCTTGTGTTACAGTATAATCAGTCTGTGATGATTTTTGAAAAATATTACTACAAACAGTATATCCTGCCAAAACAATACTTGTTGAAATTGTTGCTAGAGAAATTGCCGATACAATAGTTTTTATAACACTCTTAAAACTGCATAAACTCTTTCCTCTATTTAAATCTATATTTAATATCGATTCTTCTATCTTTTTAGGAACTTCTTTATTATTTGAAAAATAATTATAAATATTTTCCTCAAATTCATTCAATTTCTCCATAAGTTTCTACCTCCTTATATAATTTTTTCAGTTTCTGCACAGCTCTTGTAATTCTACTTTTGATAGTATTCTCATTTGCTTTTAGTATTTTTGAAATTTGAGAATAAGACAAACCGCTATTATAATATAATGTTAAAGCAATTCTTTCTTCATAACTTAGTTTTGATATTAAAATATCAAAATTCATTTTATTATGAACCTCTTCAATAGGATCTCTATATTGCTCATATACTGAACCTTTTAAAATTTTTTCACAAATCACTTTATTTTTTTTATTTTTATTGTATATTTTATTGCACTCATTAATAAGTACTCTAAACATCCATGTTTTAAATGCTTCATAGTTTTTGATTTTTTTACTGTTTTTATATGTAATCAGCATAGTATTTTGAATAGCATCTTTTATATCATCATCATCTATAAGTCTTGTTTTAGCTATCCTGTATAAATCATTTTCTACATTTTGTGTTAATTTTTTAAATGCTAATTCATCTCCTGTTTGTATCTTTTTTATTAACTCTTCCAAATTTCAATCTTCCTCCTTTCATTGTTCTTTCACCTAATAGATACTAATTTTTATATTTTTAGGTGCATATTTACAATAAATATGTATAATTTATAACATTTTAGTTTATCAAACCTTTTATTTCAGGAAAATTTGAAGTTTTCTTTTTTGAGGAATGTTATAAAAAGCAACCTTCTGTAGGTTGCTTGCATTATTTTTTTATAATTTTTTTCATAAACAATTTATATGGATTAGAATTTATATGAGTTGTTATATAAGAAATTCCTGGCATATTCTGTATATTTTCAACCATTGTTTCAATTTTTGAATCTGTTTTTATTTCAAAAGATGCAGACATAAAATCACTTTGATTATTATAATTATTCATCAAATTTTCGTTCTCTTCTAATCTTTCTATTGCTTTTTCCTTTGAAACATATTCAAGTTCAATATTATAACCATTTTCTATTATTTTATTTTTTATATTTTCTGTTTGTTCTGCTGTTATATCATATTTTAAATATACTTCCATAGTAGATGCAACTTCATTATAGTTATTATAAACGAGTACATTAAATAAAATTACAATTACTAGGAATATACATACTATTAATATTATCAAATTTTTTTTATTTAATTTTTTCTTAATATTCCTAAAGAAATCAATTTCTTTAATTTGCTTATTGTTATTATTGTCTTGTCTTATTTCTTCTAAAATACTTTGGCACTTTTCGCAACTTTTTAAATGTTGTTCTACTAACTCTTTGGATGTATTGCTTAATACTCCATCATTATAACTAAATAATAAATCTTCAACAATATCACATTCATTTTTCATTTTCTAATTCCTCCTTTAATTTTTGCTTACCACGAAAAAATACAACTCTTGCCCAATTTGAGGTCTTATTCATAATTTCAGCAATTTCATTATATTCAAGATTTCCGAATATTCTCAAATACATTACATTCTTAGTGTCTTCATCAAAATCTTGCATTTTTTTGAGTACTTGTTTCTTCTTCTCTTTTGCACAAAAATTTTCTTCTATTGAGTTTTCTATAAATATTGTGTCTTGTAATATATCTAATGATATTTCTTCATTTTGATTTTTCTTCTTTAATTTTTTATACCATATGTATTTACTAATTTGACATAGCCAAGTTGATATTTTACAATCACCTCTAAATTTATTTATATCTTTTACTGCTACCAAAAAAGTTTCTTGGACAATTTCTTCAGTTATATCTTCATTTCCTGTTAAGCAGAATACATATTTATAAATAATTTCACCATATTTTCTATAGATAGTATCCATATCCTGCATAACATTTTCCTCCCTTCACTTATTTAGTGTATATTAATTGTATTTTGTTACAAAATATTTAATTTTTTATTATAATAGCATAAAAGCAGATAAATTAACAACCTTAATTTATCTGCTCTCAATATTTATTTCACTTTCTGTAGCTTTATATATTCTAATGTACCTCTGTAATTTACAACCATTGTAATATCATCAGTTGCATCATATTTAGTCATCGAATAAGTTTCATAAAAATCGTATTTATCTCCATCAATGAAATTATAATTACATTTTCTTGATGGACTCATAGTACATTCAAACTTTTCTCCTTTATTATTCATAACATAACAACCATTTTCAATATCTGATTTTACATCTATTGTCAAACCGTAACTTAAAATTGGTGTATCTTCTATCTCATATTCCTCCAGCATTTCTTTATATGGTGATGTTACATTCAATTCATTCATCTTTTGACTCATTATTTTTTGACTTTCTGATGTATATAATCCATCTTCATCTAAAACCCCGTATTTTTCTATTATATTTTTTCTTTCATTTCTTACTGCCTCGGGATATGTTGGCTTGTGCTCATCTTTTATAGTCATCCCAAACTCGAATCCAGTGTCTGTTAATTTTGCAGAATAAATATTAAACCTATCATTAGTAGAACTTACAACTTTATAATATTCTTCTGACCTATTATAAAATTTTTCTGGCACATCTATATTAATATTCCAATTTCCACTTAATACCGTCTTTTCATTCTTATCCATTTCTTGAAATTCTATTTTTGAAAATTTAAAGCTTAATTTTTGAGATTTTGGATATTTGTCTGCATACATGTTATATTGTAATTCTATTTTTTTCAATTCTTTGCTACTAACTTTTATAAAACTATTCAAACCACTATTTATAGCATTCTCATTATAAGAAGCACTATAAAGTATAATATTATTTTCATCTGAAACACATAAATCACTTAACTCTATATTTTTTATCTTTTCAAAATCAATAACCTTATCAATATCTTCATCAAATTCAAAATCAAATTTTACTGATAAATTATAATCATCCATAATAAAATCATCAATTTTTGCTCCTACCTTTACATTATCTATTATATTGTTTTCTACAGTTGTATCTTGTTGTACTGTTTCCATACTTGTTTTTTCAATATATCCATTATTAGCCGCTGTGTCTATTCCTTTTCCTAAGCCTTTCATATAATTAATTATTTCCTCACTATGAAATCCAAAAGTAACTCCTGATGCAAGCATAATTCCTCCCATAGTTATTGCTATAATTCTTTTTTTCATTTCATATACCCTCCAATAATTTTTCTCTTTGAGAGTATATTCTTTTTCAAAATTATCTGCAATAATATTCCCTTGTAATTCTTCAAATAATTCTTTGCTACTCTTCACTTGAAATATACCCCCTTTTCTTTAATATTTTATGCAATTTCTTTCTGGTTCTAAATAATTTTGATTTTACTTTTGATTCTGAAATATTGAATGAATTTGAGATTTCTTTTATGCTTTGTCCCCAATAGTAATATTTAATAAAGATATCTTTATCTTCTAACTTCATTGAATTTAATTCATTGTTTATTATTCTACTTTTTTCTCTTTGAATAAAATTCACTTCAATATTACTAATATCTATTATTGTGTTCTCATAATCTTCAATATTTTCATCATTGTTATTTGTTCTATATTTCTTCTTTATTAAATTTTTTGTTATTCCAGCAATATATGATGACATCTTTTGATTTATATCTAATTTGTTTTGATTATTCCATAATGTTAAAAATACATCTAAAATTATTTCCTCTATATCTTCATCTGAAAAATTATTGTATTTGTTTTTTATAATTTTATATATATAGTTATTGTAATCTTTCATTGCTAATTCAATATTTAAGATTTTGCCATCCATATAGTTATATATTTTTTGATTATTCATTTTAGATCTAAACTCCTTTTTATTTTAAGATATCCTACATTTATATATTACCAATTTTTTTCAGTTGGTTGCATTTATTTTTAAAATTTTTCCTGTTAAGTTTTTATATGACAAAAAACAGATAGTTTTATTAACTATCTGTGTAAAATCTATAATTTTTATAATAATATTCCATACTTTTTTTTCTGAACCTTTTATTATATATATATACTATAATTCTTCAAGTAATTGTACTTTATCTATCTTATCAATAACATCATAATTTGTTGAAACATCTATTACACCAGAATAAGTAACCGCTATATGCTGATTTCTTTTCAAATAAGAAAGTGTTAATAAATTACTTCCATTTGTATTACCATTGCCTATTATAAAAGTATCATTTGATATTTCAAGTAAATATTTTTCTTTATAAACAGTATCAAACTCTAGACCTTTTACTATAATTGTATTATGTTCTAAATCTATATCTTCTATTTGTGCATAAAAAGTATAAGTTGTTTGTGAGGTCTCAGTAACAGCTATACTATTATATTTTTCTTTAGATTCTTTTAGTTTATTATCTGTTTCTTTTAAATTATTGATAGTATTTATATATAATATTGTAATAATAATAGAATATATAAATATACTATTTAATAATATTTTTTTCTTCAATTCAATTTCCTCTCTAACTTATATTTCTATTGGTATTAATTTTATAGCCAATTTTGAATAATTACTAAAGGAGCTCCACCATTGGGATTTCTTCCTCCATAAAATACATATTCAATATCTTTATAATTACCATTTCTAATTTCTTCTCTTTTTAAATTTTTATATGTGTTATGATATTTTTTTTCAGTACCTAAAATTATTGTGTCAGTATAATATATTCCATCTTCAAAATTTACATCTGTTATAGTAATTTCAACTCCGTATTTACTATATACTCTTATAAAACCATTTTCTCCTCGTTTTGTTTTTTCTATAAACTCATCTATTTGTTTTTCATTAGAAGATACTACTTTATTATTTTGTAATACAAAACAGTTATCTTCTATTGCTTTATCAATGGAATAATCTAAAGGTAATTTTGAAATTTCTGTAACATTATCATAATTGAATTTTTTATGTTCTATTTTTATTTTTATATTATCTTTTAATTGTGAATTATCTACAATAGCATACCATACATTCGTTTTGTCTTTTATATCTGGATTGTCTTTTTGTTTCATTACAATATTTGTTGTCTCATCTTCAGCATAAATATTTGATACCTCCATATCAATTTCATCAAAGTCCCTAGTATTTTCATTTGCAATAATTACAATAAAGTTTTCACCAAAATTAATTTCAGAGACCTCTGGGAATGTTGTTATTCTTGACTTGTATTTTTCATAATCATTAGAATTTGTTATTATTCTATAATATAATCTGACATCATCTTGCCATGTCATATCATTAGCCATTAAATCAGTTTCATAATCTGTATAGCCTCTGCCATCATCAAATAATCCTCTTGTTTCTATTTTATCTTGTTTTTTTATAAATGTATTATAAATTGTAACTCCTGCATATGTTATTCCTGTTAAGCTTACTGTAATAGCAATAATGATAATACTTATTTTTACTACTTTATTCATATTTTCGAATCCTTTCTTTAGCAGGATTTTTCTTAATTCTTTTTTTCCTCTATGAATTAAGTTTTTTGTATTTTGGAGAGTTTGACCTAGTATTTTAGAAGTTTCTTCATAAGACAGTTCTTCAATCTTTACTAAATATATTGCATTTCTGTATTTTTCATCTAGTAACTCTATTGCTTCAATAATTTCTTTTTTTGTTTCTTCTTTTGTTATATATTCTAATACATCTTTTTCAACATTTTCAGTAATATTATATATACTTTTTTCTGTTATTTCATTTCTTCTTTTTTCAGTGTTTATATAATTTATTGCTCTACTTTTAGCTACCATATAAATGTAATATTTAAAAGAAATGTTTTCCCTGATTTTGTTTTGCATAACATATATAAATGTTTCCTGTGTAATATCTTCTGCTATATGATAATCTTTTACAATATTAAAGATAAAATATTCAATTCTTTTTTTATATTTGCTATATAAAAATTCAAAAGCTTCCTTTTGACCTTCTAAATAATTATTATATAATTTTTTATCTAAATCTTTCTCCATTTTTCACCCGCTTTCATTATAACAGACAAATAGCTTTCAAAAAAGTTTCAAAAAATACAAATTTATTAGTTTTTATTTTATTATTTTATAAACTTTCTGCTGGCATTATATAATAGATATACTAAAAGTGATTATCAAAGACAATTAGAAATAGGAAAAGCTATTGAAAAAATATTTGGAAATGATATGGAAGATGAGATAAAAAATATTATTAAGCATAAAAAAATACTTATGTAAAAACATAAATATTTCCGTTTGTTAGAAAAACTAAATTCCCTGAAAATGGTGAGCCAAGAGGGGTTCGAACCCCCGACCCCAGGCTTAGAAGGCCTGTGCTCTATCCAGCTGAGCTATTGACCCGTTTCTTAACACTTAAATATAATACCATATTTAAGCAATAAAGTCAATAACTTTTACAAATTTTTTTGATTTTGTTACAGATTATTGAAATATAGGATTTTCACTAATTATTTATCTATTATTTCAAAATCAATTTTTCTTAATAATTTATTAGCATTAACTACTCTAATCTTAACTATATCACCTATTTTATAAGTTTTATGAGTAAATTCGCTAATAGCTTCTCTTCTCTCTTCATTATAAATAAAATATTCATCTCCTAAATCATCATAACGAACTAATCCCTCTACAGTATTATCAAGTTCAACAAAAATACCAAAATTTGTAACAGATGAAATAATTCCATTATATTCTTCACCAATTTTATTTTCCATTAATTCAGCCTTTTTAATATCTTCCGCTTCTCTTTCAACTTTTGTTGCTGTTCTCTCTCTTTCTGAACAATTTTCAGCTCTCTTTTCTGCTCTTTTAGAATATTTTTTTATCCAAAACTCATTAACCATATAATCATCTTCTATATATTTAGAAATAATTCTGTGTATAAATAAATCAGGATATCTTCTAATTGGTGATGTAAAATGGCAATAATACTTACTAGCAATCCCAAAATGTCCTTTATTTTCTGCTTCATACTTTGCAACTCTAAGCGTTCTCAATATAATATTTGACACAACTTTCTCTTCATCTTTTCCTTTTACATCATCTAATATCTTTGCAAATTCATTTGGATATATAATATCTTCTTTTGATATTTTAATTTTATATCCAAAATTAAATAGGGTTTTATTTAATTCTTTTACTTTATCAATATCAGGTGCTTCATGGTTTCTATATATAAATGGTGCTTGCAACCAATAAAATTTTTCTGCAACTGTCTCATTTGCAACCAGCATAAATTGTTCTATTATTTCATTTGCAAAATAAGTTTCATATTTTCTTATATCAATAGCAAAACCATTTTCATCAAGTGTTATTTTACTTTCTGGTATATCTAAATTCAAATATCCATTTTCTCTTCTTTTCTTCTTTAAAATCATTGCAAGCTCTGCCATCATCTCAAAATTTTTAATGTACTTTTCATATTTTTTTAAAACTTTATCATCAGATTTATCTAGTATTTTTTGTACATCTGTATAAGACATTCTTTCTGTTACATTAATAACAGCCTTATATATATCAGATGAAACAATTTTTGCTTTAGGAGTAATCTCCATTGAGCAAGAAAGAGTATATCTATCTTCTCCTGCATTTAGGCTACATATTCCATTCGATAATTCCCTTGGCAACATTGGTATTACACGTCCTAACATGTATATACTTGTTCCTCTTAAATAAGCTTCTTTATCTAATTCGGTCTTCTCTCTTACATAATAACTAACATCTGCAATATGAACATCTAATTTATAATTACCATTGCTCAATTTTTCTACATGTATTGCATCATCTAAATCTTTTGCATCTTCTCCATCTATTGTAAAAATCAAATCTTGGCGTAAATCTTTTCTTATGGTTTTCTTATGCTTTAAATCTTCTTTCATATAAATATTTTTATCTGATTCAAAAACATAGTTATTATCAATTTTATTTCCAAATGATTTTGCTTCATCTGCAACTTCTTTGGTAAATTCATATGGTAAATTATATTGCTTTATTAATGATAACATATCTACACCAGCTTCATTTACTCCACCTAATACTTCAATAATCTTTCCCTCAGCATTTTTACCTTTCTTTGGATATTCCGTTATTTTTACTAATACTTTATGTTTGTTTCTAGCTTTCCCCCAATTTGTTTTTGATATAAATATATCTGTTCCAAAATTTTTATCATCTGGCACAACAAAACCAAAATTTCTGCTTTTTTGAAATGTTCCAACTACAGTATCTTTTTCATGTCTAATAATTTTTACTATTTTTCCTTCCTCTTTTTTATTATTTTCTTTATTTGTTTCATTTATTATTTGTATACTTACTGTATCTCCATTTAATGCATTTAATGAATTTTCTCTTGATATATATATTTCTTCTTCCTGTTCTTCAAGTTTTACAAAACCAAAACCTTTTTGATTTTTTTTATATATTCCTATTTTATTTTCTTTTTTCATTACTCCCCCCTGTCTCATTTCTACATATCAAGAATATTATTTCCATTCTTCAATAAATTCTTCTGGAATTTGCAAATTTCCTTTTCCTCTTCCTAATTCAATTCCTATTTTATTTTTACCATGATAATCACTACCACCACTTCTAAAATAATGACGTTCTTTACATAGTTTTAATAACCTTGTTATCTCTTCTTCATTAAATTCACTATGCATACATTCTATTCCATCTATATCATACGTATTTAAAATATCTTGTATAAATTCTTCTTTATTTTTCGCCCATTTATATATATATATATGAGGCACAAATACTAATCCTCCGCATTGTTTTATTATATTTACTGCCTCTTCTATAGATGGATAATCTTCTGTTTTATCTATATACAATTTACTTTTAGTATTTCCACAGTATCCTTTTGAATAATCGTCAAATGAATTTAATACCCCCTCTGGTAATATATTTTTATTTTCCTCATGTTTTACTAATTCATTATATATATGCAAATTAGCCCATTCCTTATTTGAATCAAAATTTTTTATTGACTCTTTACTTAATATTAATCCCATATCTTCACATCTTTTGCATAGGATATCAAAGTATTTTTGTTGTAATATTGGTTTAGTTTTATCTTTATAAAATTCGTCAGACCATTCCTGCATTTTTTCTGTATCTATCTTATAGCCTAATACTTCTATTAATCTACCCTTATAACTTCCCTTTATTTCAATTCCAGGTATTATAGTTCCTGTATAATATTTTTTTACGTCAATACTTGCCAATTCCTTATATGCTTTACAATTATCATGATCGGTTATTGATATATGTGTTAATCCTATTTTTTCAGCTTTTTTTAAAACTTCTATTAAACTATCTGCCCCATCTGAATAAGTAGTATGTATATGTAAATCAATCATCTATCTCATCCTTTCTTTTATATATATCTCTCTTCTTGTAATTCTTTTCTAAACTCTTTTTCAAGTAACACTATTTTACTAATTAAATTTTCATTTGTAACCCTTTGCTTCAATTCGTTAATTCTATTCAAATATTGCTCTTTGTTTTTTATTATTTTTTTTCTTTCCTCATCTCTAGCTTGTACTATACAACTTGTTACATTTTCATATTGCTCCCCACCAGATTCATATATTAATTCTGGCTCTATTTCTATTTTTCCTCTTTTGAAAACTCTTATTTTATCATATAATTTTCTTCTTTCAATTTCTTTAACAGTTTTTATTAAATTCTCATATGCTCTATCATGATTTTCAGCTGTAACTGATCTTGGAGGTAATCCTGATTCTATAAAATATTGTTCTCTTTCATATGATGATAGTAAACTTTCATATCTATCAACTGCAAGTATATCTATTTCTATATTATATCCTCCGTCTACCATTATCTCTTCTCTCGTACCATTATCTTTTAACTTTCCAATTGCAGCTTTTCCGCCATTCTTTTGAAAGTCTAATATTTTTATGTATCCCTCAGTACTTCCAAAAGTCCCTTCTTGAATTATACTTGCTCTAAATTGAACTGCTCTTTGTCTTAAATATTCATCTAATGCAGGTCTTACAAATTTTTGTATTTGATTATGTGATTGTCTAGGGTATTCCCTCATTATTTCTTCATAATATTTATGATAAATTGCAACTTCATCTGGATTTATTTCAATATAAATGTCTTTTAACTTATCACTATTTTTTTCCTTTTCTATAAACGTTTTTAATCCTGTTTTTCCTCCACCAGCTTGTGATACTATAAAAATTGACTTAGGATTGTTTGAAGGCCTTACTCTTAATAGTAAAGCTATTTCAGCCATTTTTAAGCAATTTTCAAATTCTTCTTCTGTTAAATTATATTTTTCTATTCCATTCATTTCTACATCCTCACATCATTTAAATATTGATTTAATACTTTTTCTATTATTTTAGTGTTGTTTAAATATATTTGTTCTCTTTCTTTTTCTAAATTTAATATTTTTCTTTTGAATTCTCTATAATCTTTTTCCGTATTTTTTTTTATTTCTTTTGCTATTTTTAGATTTATTATTTCTATTGCTAAATCTACTTTCTCTATTTTAATCACCCCTTGTATAATATATTTAGGTTTTTAACTAAGGTTTACCTATAAACATTTTATAGTATTTTATACCGATTTATGGTATAATTATGTTGACACTGTGGACTTTTAATCCCCCCTTATGGCTTTGACCATTAAAGAAAATAGCTAAAGAAAGTATTGGTATTGATAATTCAGCTATTTCTATTCAAGTAAAATGCTTAATCCGTCAATTAGCTTTACTTAAAGAACAAATTAGTAGTATTGATAAAAATATTAAGAAAATTATGGACAAACTCAATTCTCCTATTATTACAATTCCTGGGATTAGTTACACTTTAGGTGCAATAATCATTAGTGAAATTGGAGATATTAAAAGATTCAGTAATCCAACAAAATTATTAGCATATGCAGGCTTAGATCCTGGCATTCGACAGTCTGGCAACTTCAACGCTAAAACTACTAGAATATCTAAAAGAGGTTCTAAGCATCTGCGATATGCTATCCACAGAGCATAATTTTTTATTGTCTATAATAATAATGTGTTCTATGAATATTATACCACTAAACGTTCAAAAGGCAAATCACATAACAATGTTTTAGGACATGTTTCAAACAAACTGGTTAGAGTTATATTCAAACTATTGACAATTAATAGTTAGTCTTTTTATTCTTACATCACAAAAAGAACAGTTTTTATTAACTGCTCTCTATGCTATATATATTATTGAAAGTGCAATTGTAACAATTACAAATGCTATTCCTAATATAATTGTCCATTTTTTTTGCATACCTTCTTTGGTTCTTCCTTTATTTTTTTCAAAAAAGTTATTTGTTGATGAACCTGTTATTGTTGATGATAATCCCGCATCATCTTTAGATTGTATCATTGCCAATATTGTTACGGCTAAACATATTATTAAATCTACTACTATCAATATTATCTTCACTACTTGCATCTAGTATTCCTCCCAACAGTTTTATTTATACTAGAATATTTTACCACATAAGTATTAAAAAATCAATGCCAAAGAATTAAAAATTACAAGTTTTATCATAATTTTTATGAATAAATTGCAATTTGTACCTTTTATACATTTTTCATTTATTTGATTAAATCCATCAACTATTTTTTCTATATCTTCTTTATTTGTTATATTTTGCTCTTCCATATATTCTTTTGCAAGATATGGTGCTTTTATCATTGCGTCATTTTCTAAAAATACCCTTATTACATAATATATAAAACTTAGAATTAATAATATATTTGAATATATTGTTTCATTAGGTAGTCTTTTTATAACTACTAAAATACATATGACGATAAAATATAAAAAATATATATTTGAGTATACAAAGTTAAATATTAACATTTTTCTATCTTGAATTGAATGTAAACATTCATGTGCCATTGTTTGTATTCTTGTAAAACTTTCATGTGTATTTCCTATTGATATTTTATCTTGTACTGCTATATATAAGATAGATTCAGATTTTTTATCTTCTTCTATTTTTGTCGTCTTATTATCTAATTTTTTTAGTATTGATTTGCATATTTCCGTATTGTTTGGATATTTTTTTGCTATTTCATTTAATTCTGGATTTAATGCAATTTTTTCTAGTTCTTTTATATTCATTTTCATCATTGAATATATTAGTATAATAGCTATTATTGCTATAATTATTATAATTAGTTCCATTTTTAGTTCCTTTCTAATATAAATATCTTAATGTCCCTAATTACATTATAAAATCAATTCGTTATTTTAATAAGCTTTGTATTGCTTCTCCAATTATTTTATTTATATCAGCTATTAATACATTAAATTTCATTTCTGCATCAAAATACTTACTTGCTTCCTGGTTTTGTATTAATTCTCCATATAGCTCTTGAACATGTCTCATTTTTGCTTCATCATCTTTTCCTGTTTGTATCGCAATAATTTGAGCTTCATATCTTGCATTTTCAAATTCGTCTATCTTTCTTTTTAATTCAAAATTTAAATTTATAGCTTCTTTAGCCATTTTATATGTTACATATTCTTCTGATTGTTTTATTTCTTCTGCTAATTTATTTGCTGTATCATATATATTCATACCTTTCTCCTTTTTTATATATTAAAACCTAATTTAATCGCAAACAGCTACATATTTATTATGTAGCTGTAATTTATTTTTATGCATAAGCTTGACGTTTTCTAAAAGATAATAAGTTTGTTATTTCTTTTTCTGTTCCTTTTGCTTTCTTTGTTTTTTGTGCCTTTTCTTGCTCTAATTGTTTTCTTTGTTTTTCAGCCATTGTTTCACATATTGCTTTTTGGTAAATAAAATGTGTATCTTGTGCTATTTTAGTCCAATTATAATTTTTTACTTTTGCTTTTGCTTTTTTTACAATATTTTCGCATAATTCTGGGTTGTAAAGTAATTCTAATATTGAGTCTGCAATCGAATTTGGATTTCCAGAATAACTCTTCATACCAGTTTCTCTATGTTCAACTATTTCTCCTAATCCACCAGCATCAGATACAACTATTGGTCTTTCAGCTAGCATTCCCTCTAATGCTACTATTCCAAAAGGTTCATATGTACTTGGAAATACTGATATATCTGCAGCTTTATACATTTTTTCAACATCTTTTCCATTCATATATCCTGCAAAATATACTTTATTTGATATTCCTAGATAATCAGCTTGTGCTCTTAATTCGTCTAACATTCCACCTTTTCCTGCAATTACAAGTTTAACATCATGGTATCCCTCTAATATTTTTGGCATTGCTGCTATTAAATTCTGCACTCCTTTTTCATATACAAGTCTTCCCATAAATAATATTATTTTTTCATTATCCATTGCATATCTTCTTCTGAATGTATAATCTCTGTCCATTCCAGAAAATTTATTTAAATTAACTCCATTTGGTACTACATTTATTTTTTCAAAAGGTAGACCAAACAAACCTTGTATTTCACATTTCATATAATTACTATTAACTATTACTTCTGTTGCTTCATATGTTAGCATCCATTCTGTATCATTTATGTATCTTTGAGTTTCATCGTGTATTCCACTGTTTCTTCCAGATTCTGTTGCATGTATTGTTGCTACTATAGGGATATTGTATGAGTTTTTTAATGTTTTTGCAGCATATGCTACTAACCAATCATGTGCGTGTATTACATCAAAATTTCCTTGTTCTGCAATTATTTCATTTGCTTTTGCTACCATATTGAAATTCATTTGCATTATCCAATCTATAAAATTATTTGGATTTATCATATAGTTATCTATCCTATATACTTTTACTCCTTTATCATCCTCAAAATATGGAGTTTCTCCATCTCTGTATGTTACTACAGTTACATCATGACCATCTTTTATCAATCTATGTGATAGGTCATATACTACTCTTGCAATCCCGCCAACGACTCTTGGTGGATATTCCCATGTTAGCATCAATATTTTCATTGATTTACCCCTTCCCTCAGTTCTATTTTCTTTAGTTTTTATTACTCTATATATTGTATACAAAATATCTCAAATTGTAAATATTTTTTACAAATTTTTTATTATTTTTTTCGAAAAAAAATAGGCTAGTAAAATTCTAACCTATTTATTCTCCGAACTCCCTTTCCTCTCTTTTACCTTTTCTAATTGATTGACTTTTTTGTGATTTTGGATTAATTTCTTTTGAGTCTATAGTTTGTGCTCTTTCTTTTTTTATTGCTTTTTTCTCTTCATTTTCTCTTGCAAACTCTTTCCAATTTATTCCTTCCATAGAATTCTTTAATTGTTTTAAATCACTTTGATTAACTCCAGAAGCTAATGCAAGTTCATCAAATGTTTTTTCTATATCTGCAGGTTGTATAAATTTGTTTATTAATTCTCTTATTCTTCCCATTTTTTTCTCCTATTATATGTAGGATACACCTCTCTTTTTTATAAAATACAATAGTATTATATCATTTTTTCTTTGAAAAGTCAAGTTTTTCAAGGGTTTTATCACTAATTATGTAAAAATGGTCAATTGAAAAAGTAAATTCTATTTGATAAAAACACAATATAAATAAGTGTT
>OJNH01001581.1_pt1 | contig 17347 bp, 9 predicted proteins | sample 1597361 | NCBI WGS metagenome assembly OJNH01 (sample SAMEA2452136, study PRJEB22498) | human gut metagenome | biome: human feces; feature: human gut; material: feces | place: Australia | collected 2012
GGCTCGCCGGGCACACCGGGCTCTTTCTGCCATCCTTTATCCATATTTGACAAATCAAGCGAATACATATCCGCAGAGGGAACACCATTAACGTTTCCTCCTACGATATAAAGCAAATCACCTATTAAAGCACCTGCCATATTATCGATAGTCATGGGTAAAGAAGGTAAAGTGTCAGTTACCAAGACGTCTTCTTGCAAAGATAAAAGAAATACATCAGATATACTACCATCAGCAGTAGTTCCTCCAACACAAATTAACCCTTTTTGTGTAGAAATAGTTACTCCATACGCCGATGCTACAGGCAAAAAGCCAACTTGCTTCCACCGGAAGGCTGTATCTGATGATAAAGGTGTAGCATAAACTTCATTATAAAAAACCTTTTTTCCGCCATCGGCAACAGGAATATCCGGGAAATTACATCCATTATTAAACGGTCTTTTGTTATTCCTGCATATAAAGCAGAAACTCCCTTGAGAAAAGCGGCATTCCCCGAAGGGAAGCCGTTCATTTTCTCAAGAGATATTTCAGCACCTGACGTATCAGTGTGGTGACATGCACTGCATACCAATAAGCCACCCACTAATACAGCCAGCAATTTTCCATATAGTTGTTTCTTCGTCACACAAGCTATGAATTAATCAGTTCAACGAAATCTCATCTACAAACAGGAAAGCAGGATTTCCTTTACCACCGTGCCAGGCAGGAATACTATGTTCCGTCAAAGCAGTCACTTTGACATAACGGGCTGTAACCGGTGAGAATGTCAAAGTATGGTTAAATACTCCGTTTTTGTCATCCTGCTTCATGGCCGGATATTTTTCCGAAGCAACTTCTTTAAAGTTCTGACCGTCTTCGGATACCGCTACAGAAAGAGCACGGGCATCAAATACCCAGTCACCCTTTTCTACACAGGTAGAAATAGAAGCACTTTGAATTTCGGTCGGTTCTTTCAGATCAATCACTGCCTCCATATCATTTTTATAGAAAGCAATCCAACGTCCTGTCTTGTAATTTCCATTACCTTTCAATCCATCTACCAAAGTGGGAGCACCGTTAAATTCATATTGTTTATTTACCGGTTGCAACATAGTAACAGGCTTCATGCTTGCCTTGTTGAAAGCTATATCCTCTTTCACAATGCGACTGTTTCCTGTAGGACGAACTGCCACAGCTTGGAAAGTACAGTTTTCTTTGAGTTTCAAAGGTTCTGTATACTGTGCCGATGCTGCGGTCGGTTCACTACCATCCAACGTGTAATAAATCGGACAATTATCAATAGTGGACAAAGTCACATCCAATGTTCCATCCTGCGGATTAGAAGTGAAAACAGCATTTACATCAAATACATGAGTAGCATAATTGTACTTATATACATCATATACATCTACCAATCCAGGCAAACGTTTCAAGAAGTCTTCATAATTCTTCTTCGCAGGCATTGTCCATTGCACTTCTGCCAAAGCAGCCATACGGGGCAATTCCATATATTCTACCTGACTGAAAGTAGGAATATATTCAGTCCACAAGTTAGCCTGTACACCTTTTATATACTTTTGTTCTTCAGGAGTGAGGGACTTAGGCATCGGTTCATAAGAATACACTCTTTCGATGGGCAGATAACCACCAATGGCCTCCGGCTCATTCTCAACATCTTTAGACTGATAGTAGTCAAAATACAGATAAGTATTCGGTGACATAATTACATCATGGTGCTGTTTGGCAGCCTCTATGCCACCTGATTCGCCACGCCATGACATAACAGTTGAGTTAGGAGCCAATCCACCTTCCAAAATCTCGTCCCAGCCTATAATCTGACGACCTTTATCATTCAAGAACTTCTCTGCATGAGTAATAATGAAACTCTGTAAATAAGCCTCTGCAGAATGCTTCTTATCACCTTTTATACCCAATGCCTTGATACGTGCCTGACATTTCGGACAAGTCTTCCAACGCACTTTCGGACATTCGTCACCACCTACATGAATATATTCAGATGGGAAAATCTCAATGATTTCACCCAACACATCGTCAATAAACTTCAGTGTCTCATCATTTCCGGCACACAGTACATCATCCGATATACCCCATATTTTCCATACTTCATACGGACCGCCTGTACATCCCAATTCCGGATAAGCAGTCAAAGCAGCCTGCATGTGTCCCGGCATATCGATTTCGGGAATAACCGTAATGTGCCGGTCGGCAGCATAAGCTACGATTTCTTTTGCTTCTTCCTGAGTATAGAAACCACCATAAGGCTGACCGTCATATTTACCTGTATTATGTCCGATTACAGTCTCTGTTCTCTTTGAACCGATTTCTGTCAATTCGGGACGACTCTTAATTTCAATTCTCCATCCCTGATCATCAGAGATATGCCAGTGAAAACGATTGATATTATGCAAAGCCAACATATCAATAAAACGTTTTACCGAGTCAACCGGGAAGAAATGACGAGACACATCCAAATGTGCTCCACGATAAGAAAAACGGGGATAGTCACTGATTTCTACTGCAGGAAGGGCTATATCCATGCCTTGCACCACCGGAATAGACTTACGCAAAGTTTGGATACCATAAAATACTCCGGCTTCTGTCGGACCGGATATCACCACATTAGCATCCGTTACTTTTAATTGATAACCTTCAGGATTTTCCGAACTTCCCCCCAGTTGCAGAAGAATTCCCTTGCCTTCCGTACCAGCTTGTACGCTCAGGCTCTTTCCGGTCAAATCTTTGATATAAATTGCCAAAAACTCTGCATTCTTTTGCATCCTCTCATTACCTTCGGGATACATAATCTTTGTACCGTCCGACAAAATGAACGGAGCAGCCTGTTCCATTACCGAGATTTCCTGCGGTAACGGGATAACCTGATAATTTGCTTCTTTTACTTGTGTGTTGCAGGATACAAGCATTAAACCTGCCACAGACAGCCCTGCCAGGCTCATTAAATGTTTCATAATATATATAATTGATTAGTTAGTATCACTCAATTGATGGATACGAATATCCAATTTCCCATCTTTCATCAGTTCCTCCGAAGTAACTACCACTTTCTTCGTTTGTCCCGGCAACAGGTCGAAGAAATTATCAGAGAACCTTGCTCCCTGAAGAGAAGATACTGTCAAGGAATTGGAATCTGACTGCTTGGGGATTTCAATAAACACATCCCTTGCCAACTGTTTGGAAGACAGTGTTATCTCACACTTTCCATCCATTTGCTTTACCTTGTAGCGTATATCCGCCTTGGGCAAATCCTGGTCTTTGGCAAAATTGAAATAAAAAGTTTCTTCGGACAATACTTCTCCTTTCTTGTTTTTCAGTGTCATCAATAAGAAAGTATTCCTTGGATTAGGAGTCATTCCCTCGTACTTCTCCTTATGATATAAGGTAGAAGCATTAGCGGGCACTTCCCCTTTTATCTCTTTTTTCTTTAATACTTTTCCGTCAAAATCCATCAGACGCAACTGAAGGGTTACATCTTTATCGGCTTCCAGCTTGTCGGACATTACATAGATATTCAAATCATCCCCTTCTTTTATTGCATCTACCAATACCGGAGCGAAAGCCCTCTTTGCCTGATAGTGCATGGCTTTCCAGTTTCCATAATAATCGATGCTCGACCAAGAAACAACCGGCCAACTGTCATTCAACTGCCAATAAAGCGTACCCATACAATAAGGACGGTTGCGGCGATGGGCCTCCATTCCATGACGCATTCCTTGTCCTTGTAATACCAAGCCCAAATACACCAGTTGTTCAAAGTCTTCGGGAACTTTATAATACAGTCCCATGGTCTTTTTTATCAAGAAGTTACCGATAGACGCCTTCTGATGAGCATTCATCACTTCCGATTCCAATGCATAATCTTCGGGTGTAGCGAAAGTGGCAATGGTCTTCATTTCCGGGAATGCCTGAAAACCATACTCGCTCATAAAGCGTGGAATCTCGGTATCGAAACTCTCAAAAGGCTTCTGTCCATACCAAGTGCCCCAATTATGGCTGTCGGCTATCTTCCAACTTTCCGGACGCCCCCAGTTGGCTTCGTAAGGAGAGCCATGCATATAAAAACGATCCGGGTCAAGTTCCTGTACCTTGCGAGGCAGCAATTCACGGAACAGTTTGTCGTATCCTCGCTTCATACCTTCCATGATGGCAGGGTCGGTATATTTCTTGTCCCATCCCCAATAGCGCATTCCTTCATAGATTTCATTATTTCCACACCACATGGCCAAACTTGCATGATTGCGCAAACGCTTGATATTGTAGTCGGCTTCCGCCTCCACACGCTTCAAGAAAGCAGGATCCGACGGATAAGTGGTACAAGCAAAAATGAAATCTTGCCAAATCAGGATACCGTGTTCATCGGCTTCCTTATAAAAAGCATCATCCTCATACACACCGCCCCCCCATACACGAAGCATGTTCATATTGGCCTCTTTCACATCCTTGAATAATCGGTGATAGCGTTCAGGCGTGACATTGGGCAACAAAGCGTCATCGGGAATAAAGTTCGCTCCCTTAGCAAACATCGGTTTACCGTTTACCTCAAAATAGAAAGATTCACCTTGGGCATCTTTCTCCTTCACTACACGGATATTGCGTAGTCCGATACGTTCCTGCTTGGAAGCAATCACTTTGCCATCCACCTTTACCTGAACTTCAAAATCATATAAAGCAGGTTCGCCCCAACCATTCGGCATCCAAAGATGAGGATTGCCGATTTCCATAGGTATATTGATTTCATTCGCACCCGGTTGCAGAGTCACTTCTTTCTGCTTCGTTGTCTTTTCACCGTCTTTATAGGAATAACTCACGGTCACTTCCGCCTTTTGAGGAGTAGAAGTGATATTATTTATTGCCAACTGATTCTCAACCTTCGCCAATTCCTCAGTCACCGATGCTTGACGCACATAATAATCCTCAATAGCTGCCACATCATAATAAACCAAATGTACGGGACGCCATATACCACTGGTAGTCAACCGAATGCCCCAATCCCATCCATAACTGTAAGGTGCTTTACGGGTATAGATGCTGACACGCTTGTCACTATGGTCATTGTCTGCCGGATAGTCGAATCCGTTTGTTTCCCATTGCGGTAATGCCTGTTTGATGGGTGAATGGAAATAAACCTGCAAACGGTTTTCCCCCTTTCGCAGTACCTCTTTCACAGGAAGCGTATAACCGACAAACATATTGTCTGTACGTTCCAATAAAGAACCGTTCAGATAAATATCAGCATAAGTATCCAGTCCTTCAAATTCAAGGACGGCTGCTTCACGTGCCAGTTGCTCGTCCGTCACATTAAAAGTAGTCCTATAAGTCCAGTCTTCATTTTCCACCCACTGCACTTTCTCTTCATTCTTTCCATAAAAAGGATTGGGAATCATGCCATGATTTATTAAATCCTGATGTACTGTTCCGGGAACTTTTGCAGGAAGCCACTCGCTTTTTCCGACCTGAGAGAATTCCCATCCTTTATTCAGGTTTATCTTCTCAGGCTCCTTATATTCCTCGGCACCTAATATCATCGGGATGCATCCCATCATCATTAACATTCGCAATTTTCTCATATCTTACATCTTTTTATCGTTCCAATGGGGAAGCACAAAGCTTCCCCTATCGTTATTTCACATCCGAACGGAACGTTGAAGCCGGCAACCCTGCACCATTCACCAAATTGGCACGAGTAAACGGTTGCCAACCATAACGCACTATTGTCGGCTCTTTTACTTTATCACTCCATACTTTTAACTCACCGTTCACAACGGCTGCTTTTGCCGGATAAAATATTTGATCGTCTCCGGACAGCTCAAAGGTACGAATTTCATTGTTATCTGATGCATGAAGACCCTCAGAATAATCAAAAGAAATATAAGCTGCCCCATTTTTAAAGGAAACAGACTTGAAAAGCGGTCCCGAAGGCACTACATTTTTATAATTATAAGTCTTGTTTAAAGCCCAAACAGCCAAACGTTCCCCTACTTCCTGCTTATGCGTAGGATGTACGTTCAAAGAGTCACCTTTATCTGAAGTCACTGCCATTCCCGTATGGGGTATTTGTGTCAGGAAACGACGTTGGCTGTCACGAAACCAAGGCCATGACGGACGGTCAATACTTGATAACTGTACATAATAAAAAGGTAACTCATTATCTTCCCAATTCTTGCGCCAACTGTCCACTAATAATTTAAACAGCTTTTCGTGCGCCTCACGATTATGCGCATTCGATTCTCCCTGATACCAAATAATGCCTTTAATGAGGAATTGTTGCAAAGGAAGAATACCCGATTCATACAGATAACAAGGTTCATAGGGATGACGCTGCAACTTATCGGTTGACTTTTTAACATTGAGAGCAGCACGTCCACGCACCCAGTCTTGGATAAAATCATTTTTAGTCCAATTACGCAAAATAGCTGGGAAATGATATTCCAACGAACTGCGGTCTATCCATGCTTCAGTGGGTGAGCCACCGATGGCATTACAAATCAATCCGACAGGCACTTGCAAACTGTCCTGCAACATCTTACCGAAATAATAAGCCACAGCAGAAAAATTACCGGCTGTTTGCGGAGAGCAAACCGTCCACTCCGTATCCTTATAATATTGCAAATGATTCAATGAATCAAGAACGGAAGCATTCCATTCGACGGCATCCGTGCGCCAACGCGCTTTCATATCAAAAAGACGGATATTATCATTGGCAGCCTTAGCGACATCACGCTTGGCTGTTGCACTCCTGTTTAAATAGAATTCCATGTTGGACTGCCCGGAACAAAGCCAGACTTCCCCGGCCAATACATTACCGTAAGTCAGTTTTTGTTTACCCGAAGAAACAACCAATGTATAAGGGCCTCCCGCTTTTAAAGGCGAAAGAGTGACCGACCATTTACCATCCATACCCGTTACAACTTTTTGTTTCTGATGCGCAATGGATACAGTTATTCTATCACCGGCATTGGCAGTCCCCTGAATAGTCAACGGTTTTCCGTGTTGCAACACCATATTGTCTGTATACAACGGACTCATCCTCAATCCGCCGAAATCGCCGGTAATACCTTCATATACGATCTTAGCCAGTATTTCAGCTCCTTCTACATTGGGATGAACAGCATCCGGCAACATAAACGGATAAGGGTACAACGGTGCATGGAAATCAATCAACTGAACACCGGCATATTTAGCAATATTCTCGATAGCCAATTGTATTTCATCATGCCAATCACGTGTACCAGACTCAAAACGGGGATGGCGATCGGCAATCGGGGTAAGACGCGCAATCAAGATACGGCATCTGGAATTAGCCACACGAAAAGAATCTATCAACGCCCTATAATCTTGAATAAAGAAATCACGATAATTAGGCCAATCCCGCGGATCTGTATCGTTAATACCCAAATGGATAACAACGATATCACCGGCAAAATCAATAGCTTTATGATATTCCTCCTGCTGCATATAAGGGCGATGACCTTTGTTCAACAAAGTAGCACCGGACTTTCCAAAGTTACCAACCACATAATCATCCCCCAGCATTTTCTGTAACTTCGCCGGATAAGCATTGGTTTCACGGTCGGGCAATGTATAACCATAAGTAATACTATTACCCACACAAGCAACTTTGATTTTTTTCTGTGCAAAAAGAGTAACACAGAAACAGAGACTTACAAAAAGTATCAGTATCTTTTTCATTTCTTGTTAACATAAGGTTTCACAATATCACGCCATAACAGGTAACCTTTTCCCAATAAATGCAGACCGTCATTGGTATATTGAGGATTCATCTTTCCGGTAGCTCCATCCACAAAGTGGCTATATAAATCGATATATGTAACCCTCTCCTTCTCTGCCAAAGGTTTCAGCAAATCGTTTATCTGCTTCACAACTTGCCAACGAGAAGTATGTCCGCCAAACATACCGTAACAATCATTGACAGGCAATACACTTTGCAAATATAATTCAGTTTTCGGAGATTCTGCCTTTATTTTCTTTACAATCATTTCGATTCTTGCAACAATTGTATCAGCCGATGTTCCTCTCGCTACGTCATTAATGCCTATTAAAAGAAATATTTTAGCCGGCTTTCCCTTTATAATAGGATCAAGACGATCGTATACTCCCATACAAATATCGCCACTGATTCCCCTGTTTTTCACATAAGTGTTTTGGAAAAGCTCGCCCCACTCGCATCCGTTAGTTATGCTATTACCCAAAAAGATAATATCTCTCGAAGTAACCGGAAGTTCTTCGAATAAAGTTGCACGTTGCTCATAGAATGTAGAATATTTGCGTTCCTGGGCAAATTGGGGCAGTGCAAGGAAAAGCCCCAATAAAAGTAAAGCAATGTTTTTCATTTTATAGTTGTTTTTCAGGTGAATAAATTAATCCTTCTACTGCTTTTTCACCATCCGGAGTAACAAAGACGGTAGTAAACATCCATTTGACAAGACGCGTTTCGTCCATTCCAAACTTACCTATCGGCAACTTCAGGAGTACTTTGTTCCAACCTTTATTTAAGTGAACAAGCAATGGAGGACGCACCACACAATTTTCATTTCCCAAAGGTACTTCATTACTTTTTACCCGGTGAGTAGCTGTCCACACAGGAGGCATTATTTCTTTATCATTAATCCATATTCGACTGCCTTTATAATCCCACTTTCCCTGTAATGGAGCCAGGTCCATCTCAGAACGGCTATAATTCTGAAACTCAGCCCACAGCCCCACTTCCTGGTCTTTGGGAGAATAAACCCATGTATAAGCATAGGAAGTATGATTTTCTTTAGGGTCTTTATAAAAGGCCGGTACCATTGTTCCCCAAACATGGCGCAGATAAATACCGGCACCAATAGCTTTGCGTGTTCCGTATGTTTTCCCTTCATACTCATAAGACTCCTTCAACTCCTGTTCCGGGGGGAATACTTTTGACAGGTCCCCACCGTTAGGAAAAGCATCAGTTATATTCCATTTGACATCAGTCTGTTTCACATAAGCAAAAGGATATCCTTTGAATGTATGTTCTTTATGCCATAACATACGATTTTCAAAATCAACAAATTCATGGAATATCTCTGTATCTTCGGCAGGAAGCATCGTTCCATTCCCATCGAAATATTCTGTTCCGCCACCTCTCCATGCACGTTCTGCAATGGCAAGCATACTGGGATAAAATCCGTTTTGAACAATCATATCTTCTTCTTTTGAAATCATCCGATCGTTCCATATTGCCAATATAGTACCGGCTATATCATCACTCCCTTCCACCTTATTATATATACGGCTGTTATACAGGGCAACCAAATCGGCAAATGTATCAAAGTGATTCAAATAATGAAATTTGGAATCAATGGCAGGAATCCCCGGTTGAGCCTTTCCACGATAGCTCCACAAGTGAGTCATATCTATTTCTCCCGGCTTATAATGCCAACCGGGATTCCAAGAAATCACCTTCTTTCCTTTTGAACGTACATAAGATACCATTTCGGGAACAAAATCAGGATTAGTAAATGCTACTTCATCGGTACCTATATGCAAATAAGGTACATCAAAAGTTTCACAAACTTCATCTATTAAGAGTTTCAAGATTTTCATACCTTCAGGACTCTGCATATCATGACGGAAAGTACGAATAAAAGCTGCACTATGCCCCGGCATATCTATCTCGGGAATCAACACGACTTGATGTTGCTTACAAAAGTCCACCAACTCACGTGCTTCCTCTAATGTATAGTACTTACCCGGCATACGGACTGTATTAATACTGTCATTCAGCATCGGGAATATCTTACTTTCCAAACGCCATGCCTGATTTTCAGTAAGATGCCAATGAAACACATTGATTTTAAAACGAGATAATATCTCTATTTCACGCTTTAATTCTTCCACTGAAATATAACTGCGACCTACATCCTGCATAAAGCCACGGATTCGGAAAGCCGGCCAGTCCACAATCTCACAACCGGCAAACAGACTTTTCTTTCCCTTTTTCTTTTCTAACTGACGAAGCGTTTGCAAGGCCCAATACACCCCACGTTCCGTAACAGCCTCTATCTTTATCAATTTCCCGGACACAGACAGTCGGTACGCCTCATCCGGATTTAACTTAACTCCATCAATAACCGGAAGAAGTTCTACTTTTATCTCTGCGGCAGCTTTATCCGCCAATTCTCCACCGGCATTCACAATAAAAGCCTCCCACTCCGACTTCAGAACCGGAGTAGAAAGCTTTACCTTTCCCATTGCAAACGACTTATCCGTTACTTTATAATTCTGTGGCATAGGAAGTAACGGATAAGCATTTGTCTGTGCCATAGTCATGGCACAGACAAATATCATACCTATGAGACAGGTTAATCTACATTTCATTTATTTAGTCTTGATAATATCCTTCAGTTTAATAGCCTGAAAAGTCATATGAGCTACACTACTTTCATATAATATACCTACTGTTTCTTTATCAATCATAGTCAGGCAAGAATATCCCCAGCCCCAACCGGCATCCAACAACAATTGATTTTCGGGCAACCAAGTCACTCCACCATCAAGACTTGCCTTAATTGTGATACTATGACGATTCTTCGTATCGTTCGGATTAGAGAACAACAGAATATCTTTACCCAGCACATTATCTTTGGCTTTCACACTAATCAAACTCGCCATACATACCGGTTCCTGCAAAGAAGTACGAGAAGACACGTGTTCTTTCCAAGTTTTACCCATATCGGTAGTAGTAGAAACTGCACGACTTCCACCACGATTATCACGCATATTCAGCATTAATACCCCCGGTTCTATTTCAGCAACTTGTGATTCTGTCGTATTGGTACGCGCCAATGAACTGATATGCCAAGTTTTTCCATGGTCTTTACTATAGATAATACCTGCATTGGGAATTCTATCACTTCCGATATACTGGCTGGCAAATACCAACGTACCATCATCCATCGATATACCTCTACCCGGACCTTGCAACAAGAAATACCAAGAAGGATCTTTTACCTGTTCCGTAATATTTATCGGTTCAGACCAGGTTTTACCATCATCGTCACTCTTCACCAACATAAGTTGTGCTGTGTGGTGCATATCCATTCCCGGTTGAGAATTCCACCAAGCACGTCCGTTACCCATTCCGTGTGTCCATGCTGCTATAATCCAGATAGTACCGGTTTTCCTATCCACCAAGATAGCAGGGTCTCCCACACCATTCTGAGCTTTTGGCAAACCTTCATGTTCGCCGAAAGACATCGGGATACGCATCTTTTCCCAAGTCTGTCCGCCGTCTGTACTTCTGCTCAACCCTATTTCTACATATTCTTGCAAGTCTGCGCTGTTGTTGTGGCGAACATCATATACACCAAGCAACGTACCTTTATTAGAAGTTGCCAATCCCGGAATACGATAAGCTGCTACCCCGTCATCGCCGGCATGACGAACACCAACTCCCATATAGTGGGTATCAGCTTTGCGCACAACCTTCACCGGAGCAGTCCGATTATCCATCGTTACTCCTGTCATTTCCACCGATACCTTTGCAAGTACAGAAGCTGTTGGTTTCATCTGCAAACTAACCCAAAAATAGTTCACACCCGGATATAATTTTTGGTCTACTTTTAACACAACATCTCTTTTCGGAGCTTTCACTTCCGCTTTCAAAATAGAATAAGAAGGGTTAGCAGCCAATGTTTTACCCGGAGTATTACTTGGAATATAATCAACGGGAGCAAAATAAGTTTTTCCTTTTCTCTCAGAACTTTCTGTTCCGCCATAATAGAGTTTCACTGCCTCTATTTCATTCAGATTCACTTCTTTGCCGAAACTAAGTTTCACATCATTCAACACCTGACTTTGCGTAGCATCTATACGCAAATTAAACAGTTCATTGTCCTGCCGTTCAATCAATACCGGAATACGAGTTTCGCGCACTGCAACCGTATCCTGCTTTTGAGCACTCATCTGTAAAGGAGAGAGGAATAAAAGAATTCCTAACAACCAAGAAATTTGTTTCATAATATTATTATTTAATTATGCGGGTAAAAATAAAATATTTTATTGTAATATGAAAACAAAAAGGTGATTCTTTATCTTTTTATGATAAAAAACCACCTTTATTTTATTATTTAGGCAAGAAATACGGTCAATATCCCGGAGTTTGTTCCAAAGCAGGGTTATTTGTTAATGTATTCTTGTCGATTGGCCACAACAAACGTTGAGGGTAAGAATCATCTGCAGTAGTATACTCAAATACATATTCATCGCCAAAACGACGTAAATCATACCAACGTTTACCTTCGAACATAAATTCCTTATAACGTTCTCTCAATAAAACCTCATTGATACCGTCTTTATCACCTGCCATATTCGGATACCCCATTGTAGCCACATCATAATTAGCCTTATACGCACGGGCACGTATCAAATTGATTTCAGCTGTCGGATCTCCCCCGGTCAATGATTTAGCTTCAGCCAGCATCAATAATAAATCGGCATAACGATATACAGGAAAATCATCAGCAAAAAGTCTTTCTGAAGCTCCTGACGGAGTTGTTCCACGATATTTATAAGGGAAACATCCCACATAATCGTGTGGTGCATCCATTGTAAAGACAGCTTTCAACGTTCCTTGTTTTCTAGTGTCCAAGTTATCAAATTTATCGTATAACTCATTTCTAACAGGATAATACATATTACCATTGAAATTCAACTCAAACTGCCCATCTGTCTCCTTATCATAATAAAGACTCAATGTAGCTCTTTGAGGCACCAGATTATTTCTCCAACTACCGCCAAACAAATCGGTTTCGTTCTGTTTATTATGAATAGTAAAGATTATCTCCTTATTACCTTTATCGTCATAAGCAAACACATCTGTATAATTGGGCATCAAATCAAGAGTTTCTCTGGAGATATGGCTCTGAATATCGGTCAAGGCATTCTGAGCAACTGTAGCATCGGCACTTCCCCCTCCCATCCGGCGACCGGACCACAAATAAACCTCAGCCTTCAGCATCAGCGTTGCAGCTTTCGACCAAAATGTACGTGATTCACGAAAACTGTAATCTGTGCCAAAACTATCTTCCGAACTTTGAATATCCGCTTTAATCTTTTCCATTATTTCCGCAGCCGGACTGGCAGCCTTATCCAGTTTCCCTATTTCAAAACCTGTGCTCGGCTGGTCTGTCCAAACCACATCTCCCCATGAACGAAGCAAGTGGAAATAATAGAATGCTCTCAAGCCATACATCTGTCCCAAATAATAAGCTTTATCTGCCTCTTTCAACAAATTCGTATCAGCAGCTTTACTGATAAACAAATTTATCTGGTTGATATTACTATATAAACCTGCAAAGTTACTCAGACCCGGACGTTCCTGACTTAATATATTAGAAGTAATCTCCTCCACTTTATTACTCTCTCCTGTCCATCCGGTAGAAGGATTATAAATATCTGAACGCAATTCTCCTAAAACAAACATATTGAAAGAGTTCTCACGCAAACGACTGTGCACCCCATACACAAATGAAGTAAACTGTCCTTCACTCTCCCACATATTCTTATCGGTAATGCTACTTACCGGCTCCATATCCAAACATCCCGTCATTGTAAAAAGGGAAGCTGTCATAATGGCTAATGATATAATTTTATTTTTCATAAATCGTTATCTTCTTTTATTATAATAAACTTAGAATGATACAGAAGCACCTACCAACACAGTTCTTGGTGTAGGATAACGTCCGGCATCCACACCCGGATAAGTCAACGGGGCTTCAGGAGAAGAACCACTATAACCGGTAATATAGAACAAGTTCTGACCTGTGATATATACAGACGCATTTGTCATTCCCACCTTAGATATCCAGTTAACAGGTAATTTCCAATTCAAAGTTAATTCTCTTAAAGCCAGATAGTCCCCTTTTTCATAGAATCTGGAACTTCTATCATTAACAGAAGTAATATCACTGCCCTTGGTATCACGGTAGATATTCTTTTTATTAGTAGAATCATCATAATAAGATTTCGGCAGATCGGTATTTGTATTCTCTTCCGTCCAAGTCTTCAATCCTTCCTTTATTATATTTTTAAAACCAACAGACTGTCCCAAAGAGCGCATAGCCACCATATTCAAAATGGTATGTCCTAAAGCAAAATCAAATCGTCCATATAAAGATACATTCTTATAAGAAAGCGTGGTAGAGAAACCTCCTGTCCATTTAGGATAGATGTTACCTACCTTCACACGGTCCAACTGATCTATTTTATGATTTCCGTCCAAGTCCGCCCACAAAACATCACCCGGTTCAATGGGTTTGGTCAATCCATATTTCTTTTTATCAGCATCACTGACATTAGGACCATAAAGTCCGGCAATCATATCAATATAATTACCAGCCATGGTATTCACTTCATTCCAGTCACTAAGAATCTTCACTTGTTTATAGGCATAAATATCTCCCATGGTATGTCCTTCCTGATAACCGCCTACCCAAATAACCTGTTGTGTTTTAGGGTCGAAAACCTGAGTACCGCCCTGACGGTTGTTCTCATTTCCATTATAAGGAAGTTTAATAATCTTATTATGTACCAATGAAGCATTAAAAGAGAAATCCCAGTTAAAGCCCTTCGGATTACGAATCAAGCTCAAGTTACCTTCCACTTCAAAACCGGTATTACGGAGACTTCCCAAATTTGTTTTGAAAGAATCAAAACCGGTATAGCCCGGCAAATTAACATTAGTCAGCAAATCAGAAGTAGTACGGTTATAATAATCCAATATCAAGTTATAACGATTATCCAAGAATCCCAAATCCAACCCCAACTCAAAGGATTTACTCTTTTCCCATTTCAATTTAGAATTAATAACTCCTGTATTTAAAATACCTGTCGTTCCATTATAAGCAGTCTGCTTATCATAAATACCATATACATCATAATTACCAATACCATTTACATTACCATTGATACCATAGGAGATACGAGGTTTCACGGTAGATACTACTTTTGCCAGCTCGCTATCTTTAAAGAAAGCTTCTTCATGCACATTCCATCCGGCAGATACACCGGGGAAGAAGCCCCAACGGTTATCCGACAATTTAGAAATACCGTCATAACGCGCTACAGCAGTAAACAAATAACGACGTTCATAATCATAAGTCACACGTGCAAAACCAGAAGCAATACGATACCCCTGACGATATGAATAAGACCACATATTATCACGACCCGAAACATTCAATGTCGGTATCTGATCAAAAGGAGCACCATCGGCTGTACCTTTATATTGTAAATATTGATTTTCAAAGTACTCACCTCCCACCATAGCAGAAAGATTATGTTTTTCTTTAAAAGTATCAGTATATTCCAACTGCAAGCTATGTTGTTGCTGAATAGTACGTGTATATTCAAAAGATGCTTTACGCTCCGTATTTTCATTCCAGTAATCACGGTATGCCTTATCAAACGTTTCTTTGGTATAATCAGAATAATACAAAGAACTGTTTTCTCTCAAATACAATTTATCTTTTATCAACTCAAGATCAGCACCGATATTCAATGTAGTGCGGCGAGTGTTATTTTGATTGGTCAGCTTATCAAGCCAATACAAAGGATTACCATCTCGTTTGCCATAACCATAGTTAGGCGAGCCATCCGGCAGGTAAGGATTCCATGTCGGCTCCACACTCTGTAAACGCTCAAACAAGTCAGCCGTATCATCATAATATAATTCCGGAGCTTCCGAAGTAGAAAAATTCACCCCTCCCTTTATATTCAAGATGGGCAATACTTTATAATTACCGTTCAATGTACCGCTAAAACGTCTGTACTGAGTACCTTTTACAGTACCGTCTTCCGAATAATATCCTAATGATGCGGCAAAAGTACCTTTTTCATTACCGCCGGTAAAACTCAGATAATGGTCTTGAGTGAAAGCAGGATCTTTATATACTTCATCTCTCAAAGTAGTGCCATAATCCTTAAATACAATTTGCTTACCCGAAATAGGGTCAGTCATTTGTTTCCATCCTTCCTGCAACAAGTCTTCATTGCCATCCAGATATCGGATAGAAAATTGTTCAGGGTTATTCTGACCATACACAGCACCATAACCGCGCATACCATCAATTTGTGACAAGCTACCACCCGAATACTGACGTCCCAAACGTCCGTATTTTATGTAGTTTTCGGCATCCATGTATTCATATCCCTTACGGGCAAAGTTCAGACCACCCTTAAATTTATAAGAAATCTGGGCAACTCCTTCTTTTCCTTTCTTTGTCTGCACCAAAATGACACCATTATTGGCACGAGCACCATAAATAGCAGTCGAAGCTGCATCTTTCAATACTTGGATTGACTCGATATCCGCCGGATTGACATCATCCATCGAGCGAACAACTCCGTCTACTACCACCAACGGACTTCCGGCAGATTCAATACCGGCACCACCACGCAGCACAATAGTAGGCGAACTACCCGGAGCACCGGATGTATTCGTCACCCGCAAACCACTGACAGAACCCTGCAATGCTTGTGCCGCATTAGCAATCGCTGCATTCTCAAGTACTTTACTATCCATTTTCGAAATAGCCGTGGTCATAGTGGAACGTTTCTGCTTCACACCATATCCCACAACGACCACTTCATCCAATACTTCAGTATCTTCTTTCAACACCACCTTGTAATGGCTCTGCGCGCCCACCACAATTTGCTGTGATTTGTAACCAAGAAAACTCACTTCCAGTTTTGTACCTTCCGGAACCTGGAGAGTAAAGTTACCATCTACATCAGTTATTGTACCATTTGTTGTGCCCATTTCCAGAACACTTGCTCCGATAATCGGTTCTCCGATAGCATCTACCACCGTTCCCGTTACCGTCTTTGCCTGTGCTAATACACTAATTGAGAAGCATAAGCACATCATTAAAAAGAGAGCCTTCTTCATGAATCTCAGATTTAGTTGATAATTTAATGTTTAAATAAATAAGTTTAATTAATCGTCAGTTTCAAAACAATCACATAATTAAATATTTTAAATACCAGAGCGAATATATACTCATGTTTTTAATATACACAATTCATCAAATAAACAATATTATTTATTAGCATTATTTTTTAAGAAAAAGCTAAATAACAATAGTGTTTTTCAAAAGTTTCATAACTGAATAACTAGAACGAAGAAAAAAGGTTCACAGAAGGAAAGTATTATTTAGAAAAACCGGCTCAGCGGAAATTTGTGGTTGGTAAGTTTTAAAATTAGCTATCTTTGCTTACCTTTGTTTTATGAAACCCGAACGACTCCTTCGTGCCATCCTTCCGGATGTGCTTATAGACAACTTTGATA
>OJNH01001587.1_pt1 | contig 17313 bp, 17 predicted proteins | sample 1597361 | NCBI WGS metagenome assembly OJNH01 (sample SAMEA2452136, study PRJEB22498) | human gut metagenome | biome: human feces; feature: human gut; material: feces | place: Australia | collected 2012
CGAACTTAGTCATCCCACCGATACCCGGACAAAAGAACAAACCGAGCAACTAACGCTCCTGCTGATGAAGCTTCTGAAACTTTTCCCCAAGGCTCACATTTGCGGACATCGGGATATGCCGGGAGCAACGCCTAAAGCATGTCCTTGTTTCGATTGCCAGAAAATCTTTGGATACTTGGAACAACACTAATTTTTACCGCAGATTCATACGGATTATTATTCTTCATAATCTGTGCAGTCTGCGGTTACTTCTTTTTCGTCTTAAGAAGTGTTTTATTTTAATATTTCTATTAAATCCGGTTCTATATAAGAAGCTGCAATGGCTGTAACGCCGGGAATTTTAATCACAACACGCTTACTACGCTTGCCTTTTACTTTTAGAAGTACTCCTTCGACCATATCGAACGCTCCTCCATGTACACGCACACGCTCTCCTTTTTCTAATTGAATTTCAACTTCTATTATTATATAGTCTTTGTTTGTAAATAAACTTTTTCTATATTCAAATTCTGCTTGTTGATTATTTATTTTGTGTATTTCTCCATCTCTATCTATGTATGTTATTGTTTTTACTACGTCTTTCATTTCTGACCCATGTGCTCCTGCATTCATTCTTATTGCTCCACCTATTGTTCCCGGTATTCCTGATGCAAATTCAAATCCTGTAATTTCCTCTTTTAAACATTTTTGTGCTATCCAACTAAGTTTTACTCCACTTCCAATTTTTAATAAAACTTTTTCTTTTTCAATATTTATTTCTAAATTTTCTATATCTATTTTTAATACAATACCTTTTATTCCATCATCAGAAACAAGAATATTGCTTCCATTTCCTATAACTGTAACATGTATGTTTTTTTCTTTAGCATATTTCAAAATTAATTTTAATTGTTCTATTGTTTTTATTTTGATTAAACATTCTGCTGGTCCACCTATTTTAAATGATGTATATTTACTCATTAGTTCATTTTTATAAATATTTTCTTTTGGAATCAAATTCTCAATCTCTATTATGTCCATATAATTTTCTTCCTCCTTAAAGCATTATGATTATTCCAATCTTATCATTTTTTTCCTAATTTTACAATAATTTTTAATAAATCTCTTTAATTTTTATAAAATTTATAGTATAATATTATTGTATTGCTTTTTAATTGATATACTTTATATAGATATAATATGAATGGAGGAATTATCATGTGGCAAATATGGTTAATTGCGTCAGGTATATTTTTCGTAATAGAAATTTTTACTGTAGGTTTCTTAATATTTTGGCTAGGAATTGGAGCATTATTGGCAATGCTTATAAGTTTTCTAACAGATAATATAATTATTCAAACTACAGTTTTTGTTGTTTCATCAGGCTTACTTATTTTTGCAACAAGGGCTTTAGCTGATAAGATTGTTAAAAATAATACTATACCAACAAATGTATATTCTATTATTGGAAAAAAAGCAATGGTTATTGAAGATATTGACTGGGCAACTGGTAAAGGTCAAATAAAATATGATGGTGAAGTTTGGTCAGCCAAAACAAAAGAACAAATAAATATTCCTAAAGGAACAGAAGTTGAAATTGAAAGTATTGAGGGGGTTAAGGTTTTTGTAAAACCCATTAAAACAATTTCTTATATATAGTTATTAATATAAAATAAATATTTATTAAGCAAGTTAATCTTGCTAGAAGGAGGAATTTATGTATTTTTTAATTGCATTACTTATTATTATAATAATTATAGCATTAAAATCAATCAAAGTAGTTAGACAATCTGAGGTGTATATTATAGAAAGGTTAGGTAGATTTCATAAAGTTGCTGATGCTGGACTTACAATTATAATTCCATTTTTTGACCATGTCAGAAGTGTTGTAAGTTTAAAACAACAAACTATGGATATTCCACCACAAGGTGTAATCACTAAAGATAATGTTACAATTACAATTGATACTGTTGTATTTTATCAAATAACAGATCCTGCAAAAGCAGTTTATGAAATTCAAAGTTTAAAGAAAGGTATTGAATATCTTGCAATTACAACAATTCGTGATATTGTTGGTAAAATGGACTTAGATGAAACTTTCAGTTCTAGAGATGGAATAAACTCAAAATTAAGAGTTATACTTGATGACGCAACAGACAGATGGGGTTGTAAAATAGATAGAGTTGAAATTAAAGATATAACTCCACCAGCAGACATTAGAGATGCAATGGAAAAACAAATGAATGCAGAAAGAAATAAAAGAGCTTTAATTCTTGAAGCTGAAGCTCAAAAACAATCTGCAGTTACAATCGCAGAAGGTAAAAAACAAGCAGCTATTCTTGAAGCTGAAGCTGATAGAGAATCAAGAATTCGTAGAGCTGCCGGTGAAGCTCAAGCTATAAAATCTGTTGCAGAAGCTAAAGCAAAAGAAATTTCTATGGTTTATGACGCAATAAAATCTTCTGAACCAGATGATAAACTTGTTCAAATAAAATCTCTTGAAGCTCTTGAAGAAATTGCAAAAGGAGATGCAAATAAAGTATTTATACCATTCGAAGCTACTAGTGCTTTAAGTAGTTTAGGTGCTGCAAAAGAAATCTTAAAAGACAATAAATAAACTAAAAACCGACACTGTCGGTTTTTTTATATTTATAAAAATTTATTTTTTTCCTCAAAAGGTTCAACATGCACAATCGCTCTATAAATCCTATCTAATTTAGATATGTCTAATTCTAATCTATCTGCTAATTTATGACTCTCATAAGTTGTCATATTTCCATCAACAGCGATTGTTAAAAAAATCACGTATTGGTATCCAACAGGAGCAGATGAAATACCATTTATACTTTTTACTTCTTTATATGTATGAACTAAATTAAAAATAATATCTTTTGTATTTTCATCAACTGACCTATCCATTAAAATATTATAACTTTCTATAAAAATTCCAATGCCTGTTTTGCAAATCCACGCAGATATGCCAATACCCACAATACTATCAAACCAATTTATTCCCTTAAGAGATAATAATATCGAAATTAAAGAAAATGTTGTTATTACACAATCATTTCTATGATCCTCCATACTAGCTTCTAATAAAATATTATTGTATTTTTTATACATTAATCTTGTATATAAAAATAAAAATAACTTTGTTATTATTGTAATTATACATACTACTACCAACCACCAAGAAAAAATTATTTCATTTCCTTTAAATATTGCAACTACTGAGTCTATTATAGTTTTTATAGAAACAACTACCATTGAAATTGCTATAAATAAAGAAAATATATATTCTGCTTTTCCATGCCCAAAATTATGATCTTCATCTCTAGGTTCACTTGCTATTTTATTTCCTATTGCAGTCATAAGTGATGCAAATATATCTCCTGCACTATTTATACAATCTGCTATCATTGCTTGACTTTTACTAGTAAAACCAACTATTGCTTTTAATGCTAACAAGAATATATTTCCTATCATCCCATACATTCCAACTTTTTTTGTAACCTTAAATCTTTCTTCCATTTTACTTCCTTCCAAAAGAATTTTTCTTATCAGTAATAGTCATTATATTTTCTTTTTTACTTTTTTTCAAGTCTTTATTGGAAATAATTGCATTTAATTGAAATTTATGCTATAATAAATTATATATTAGAAAATAAAAAAAGAGGTGTAAAATAAATGACACTATTAGTAATAATATATGTTTTAATTTTTATAATATTCGCATTAGTAGCATATGCAGTAATGCAACTTAAATTAGCTGGAATTAATGTAAAAGATTTTTGGAGCTTTATTGAAGCTAACCAAATTTTAGATAAATTGTACGAATTCTCAAAAAAATACAAAACTCTTTCTCCTCAACAACAAGTAGTATATTTGATGGAAGCAGAAAAAGTTTTCACAGCTTTTGATAAAATTCCAGATATTATATGGGAAGATGAATTTAAAAAATATGATGAAGTTCTAAAAAAATACAATGAAATAAAAGTTGATAGATGGATCTCTTATTCTGATTAAAGAGCTCCATTTTTATTTTACAAGAACAAAAATACTTCTTTGCAAAAAATATTATATAAAATGCAAAAAAGTATTTTTAAATTTATATTTTAAATCTTTAAAATCCACTTTTGATTTTTCTTTAAATTTCCCGCCAAAATCTCTTCTGAAATTCTATCTTCTACAAGACTTTGAATTGTTCTTCTTAAAGGTCTTGCACCAAAAGTATTATCAAATCCATTTTCTAAAATTTTTTCTACAACTCCAGTATCTATCTCAACAATATATTTTTGACTTTTTAACCTTTCTTCAACTTGTTTTAACATAATCTGTGTTATTTTTCTTATATCATCTTCATTCAATTTATGAAACACTATTATTTCATCTATTCTATTTATAAATTCAGGTCTTAATTCATGTTTTAGTTCTTTTATTACTTCTTTCTTTATTTCATTATATTCTTTTATATCTTCTCCTGAATTTTCTTTTACGTTAAAACCCAGTGACTTTCTTTCTGTAATATGTCTAGCACCTAAATTAGAAGTCATAATAATAACTGTATTCTTAAAATTAACTTCTCTCCCTTGTGAATCTGTCAAATGACCATCCTCAAGTATTTGTAGCAATATATTCATTACATCTGGATGAGCTTTTTCAATTTCATCAAACAACACAACAGAATATGGTTTTCTCCTAATTTTTTCAGTTAATTGTCCTCCACCATCAAAGCCTATATATCCAGGTGGTGAACCTATTAATTTTGAAACAGAATGTGGTTCCATATATTCTGACATGTCTAACCTAATCATTGTATTTTCATTCTCAAACAATATTTCTGCTAGAGCTTTTGAAAGTTCTGTTTTTCCAACTCCTGTAGGACCCAAAAACAAAAACGAACCTACGGGCCTTTTAGGGTCTTTTAACCCAACTCTTCCTCTTCTAATAGCTTTAGCTACTGCTTCTACTGCTTCATTTTGTCCAATTACTCTTTCATGTAATTTTTCTTCCAAATGTTTTAATTTTTTATTTTCATCTTCTGTCAATTTCTGTACAGGTATTCCTGTCCATTTTGATATTATTTCTGCTATATTTTCCTCATCTATTTCTGTTATATCTCTATTTTTTGTTTTTCTCCATTTATCTGTTTCCTTTTCTAGTTTATCTTTTATCTGTTTCTCATTATCTCTTAATTTAGCTGCTTTTTCAAATTCTTGATTATATATTGCCTCTCCCTTTTCTTTTGATACTATATCCAACTTTTCTTCTAAAACTTTTATTTCATCAGGTTCAGCAAAAATCTTCATTCTAACTTGTGATGCAGATTCATCTATTAAATCTATTGCTTTATCTGGTAAAAATCTATCTGTTATATATCTAACAGATAATGTTACAGCTGATTTTATTGCTTCATCAGTTATTTTTACATTATGGTGTGCTTCATATTTATCTCTTATTCCTTTTATAATTTCTATTGTTTCATTCTCTGTTGGCTCTCCAACATCAACAGGACTAAATCTTCTTTCTAATGCAGAATCTTTTTCTATATATTTTCTATATTCCTCTATAGTTGTTGCACCAATTAATTGAATTTCTCCTCTTGCTAATAATGGTTTTAAAATATTTGCTGCATCTATTGCCCCCTCTGCTGCACCTGCCCCTACTATTGTATGTATTTCATCTATAAATAATATAACATCTCCAACTTTTTTTACCTCATTCAATGCTTTCTTTATTCTTTCTTCAAAATCACCTCTATATTTTGCACCAGCTACCATACCAGAAATATCTAAAGTTACTACTCTTTTATCTTTTAATATTTCTGGTATATCACCTGCCACTATCTTTTGTGCTAATCCTTCTACTACAGCAGTTTTTCCAACCCCAGGCTCTCCTATTAAGCATGGATTATTTTTAGTTCTTCTTGATAATATTTGGATTACTCTTTGTATTTCTTCTTTTCTTCCAACTACAGGATCTAATTTTCCTTCTTCAGCCTTTTTAGTTAAATCTTCTCCAAATTGATTTAATGTTGCTGTTGAATTATAGCTTCCTTTTCTTCTTGTTTCTTTTTTTGTATTTGCCCCATCTTCTCCAATTTCTTCATCATTTATTACTTTTATTATTTCATTATATAATTTAGGAATATTTACATTTAAGTCTAATAAAATTCTCGCAGCAATACTATCTGCTTCACGTAATATTCCTATTAATAAATGTTCTGTCCCAATATAATTATAGCCTAATTTTTTTGCTTCTATAAAAGCATTTTCTATAACACGTTTTGTTCTTGGTGTAAACCCTAATGTTTCTTCTGTCTTGTCTTCTCTTCCAATTAATTCATCTATTTTATCTAAGATTTTTTGTGGTTCAACTTCTTGATTTTCTAATACTTTTGCTGCAACTCCACTTCCCTCTTTAGACAATCCATACAAAATGTGCTCTGTTCCAATATAATTATGTCCTAATTCTATTGCTAAATCATTTGCAATTTCTATTGCCTTTTTTGCCCTATTTGTAAATTTATATGTCATAAAAATCCTCCTCCTTTTCTAATTACTATTAATTATTTGCTTTATAACTTCTGCCCTTTTTATGTCTCTTTCTATTGCATCATATTGTTTTCCCAAATATTTTTGTAAATTTGCAGGTTTGCTATATATATACATTTTTAGAACTTTTAAATCTGTCATCTCTCTTAATATTCCTAAATCTGTTCCTAACTTTACATTTGATAATAATTTTAATGTTTCTTCAGATGATATTTTTCTACAATTTGATAAAATTCCATAACTTCTATAGATTTCATCTTCAAGCTCTATTTTATCTTTTGTTAAGAATTTCCTTGCCATTCTTTCTTGTTTTACAATCTTTTCTACAACAACTTTTAGATTCTTTACTATATCTTGTTCTGTTACTCCAAGTGTCTTTTTATTAGATATTTGATACATATCTCCTAAACTTTTACTATTTTCGCCATATATACCACGTATATTTATTTCAAAATTACTAATTGCACGCAAAACTTTTTCTATACTTTTGGTTTTTTCTAGTGCAGGCATATGGACCATAACAGAAGCTCTAAGTCCTGTTCCGCAATTGCTTGGACAACTTGTTAAATAACCATATTTTTTACTTGTTGCATAATCCAATAATTTACCTAATCTTTCATCTATTTCTATTGCTAAATTTAATGTATTTTCCAAATCTAATCCACAACTAAATACCTGAATTCTTAAATGATCTTCTTCATTTATCATTATAGATATATTTTCTTCATCGTTTATTAAAATTGCTCCTGTTTCATTTTTATTTAGTGCAAATTCTGGACTTATTAAGTTCTTTTCTACTAATGACATTTTTGTTATATCATCCATATCTTTTAACTTAAAAAATCTTAGGTTATAGCCAATTGCATATAGGTTGTCTTTTATTTTATTTTGCATACTTTCTACTTCTTCTTTGTTTTGCAAATTAAATTTAAATCCATTTAAATTTCTTGCAAATCTAATTCTTGTACTAACTACTACATCTGAATCTGTTCCACTTTGCATATACCAATTCATAACTATTACCTCCATTACTTATCTTTTTTACTTGTTTCCATCTTTTTTATTTCATCTCTTAATGTTGCCGCATCTTCATATCTTTCTTCTTTTATTGCCTGTTTTAGTTGCAATTTTAACTCTTCTAATTTATTACTTATTTTATTATTATGTTTTACTTGCTTTGTTACTTCTAAAGGCTTTGACATTCCAAGTCTTCCAACATGAGTATTACTACCTTGTATTTTCTTTATTATTTCATCAATTTGACTTTCAAATGTTTCATAACACTTTGGACATTGAAATTTACCTTTACTAGCTATTTCATCAAATGTAGAATTACAGCCTGGACATTTTAACTCTTTGTTTTCTTCTATTAATGGCATAAAATCTGAATTTGCAAAATCTTCCAAAAATTCTCCAAAAAAACTTGAAAAATCTATTGGCATATTAAACCCTATATTATTTATTCCAAGTTTTTCACTACATTCTTCACATAAATTCATTTCCTTTTTTATTCCATTTATATTTCTTAAATAATGGACATTTGCCTCTTTCTTTCCACAATTATCACATAACATTTTTATCTCCTCCTTTAAACTTAAATACAACTATTCTAAATTTAATAACATATTTTTAAATATTTTTGCCCTTATTTTATCTTTCATATCTTTACTTAATGTTAATACATTATCACTAGTTGCAACCTTTAATAGCTTTGCTTCTTTTTGATTTATTAAACCATAAGTCAAAAAATCACTAATTAAAATATCGACCTCATTTGATGTTATTTCGTTTTGTATATTATTTATTATATGCATTAAATATTGTGATTTATCTAAATTAACCTTTTTTATTTTTATACATCCTCCACCACCTCTTTTGCTTTCCACATAATATCCTTGTGATGGTTTAAATCTTGTAGATATAACATAATTAATTTGCGATGGCACACAGTTAAACTGTTGTGCTAAATCATTTCTTTGTATTTCAATATATTCATTTTCATCAAATAAATCTTTTATAAACTCTTCTATAAGATCAGATACTCTCATATTTCGCACCTCCTTTTTGACTTTGACTTTCTTTGACCTATTAATAATTATAAAATATTTTAGTTTTTTTTCAATTCTTATTTTATGTCAATTTATTTCATATTTTTACATTTTATTTAATTTTACTAACTTTTTCTTTCAATTTCATTATTTTTTGTTATTTTTTGAAGTTTTTCTGTTTTTTGTTTTTGTTCTTCTGGACTAAGCCATGCAAAATAACTTAATATAAATTCGCCATATTTGCTTGCATCTTCTCCATATTCTTTGGAATCATTTTCTTTATTCATAAAAATACACACACCTTTTATATAGGTATGTGCATTTTTTTTATTTTTATTCAATTTTATTGTGAAACTTTATTATCTTTTTTTGTTTCATTTTTTGTTGTATTAGTAGTTGGTTTTTTATTTCCATCATTAGTATTTGTAGTTGTATTAGTCTTGTTTGTATTTGTTGCTGTATTATTTTTAGTTGTATTTGTTGTATTGGTTTTATTTCCTGTATTTCCAGTATTTGTTGTGTTTGTTGTATTGGTTGTGTTAATTGTATTTTCTTTTGGCTTTTCTTCTGGTTTTTTATGGATAGTACAAACTTCTGTTATTTGATTTTTTGATGATGTTGAACCATTTACTGGCTTCCATAAATTTAATTTCTCTTTTGGTGGCACAACTCCATAATTTGAACTTTCTGTTTCTGGACAATATTCATTTGCAAGCAATTTTGACTCTTTACATATTCTTTGTGTGCCATGACCTTCACATTTTGAAGGCATATTGTCACTTGTAAATATTTCTTCATATGTAGATGTACATCCACTTGCTGCTAAACATCCAGTTGTTCTACATACTGTTGCTTTTACTATTCCATCTGGTTTTGTAAATGTTGCAGATGCCAAGCCTTTATGAATATCTGTCATTACATTATCCCATATTTGTCCTGCAGGATTTGTTCCAAATCCATAAACTTCCTCTGGTTGATCATAACCAAACCAACAAGCTGCTGCATAGTAAGGTGTAAAACCACAAAGCCATCTATCTTTGCTTCCATCTGTTGTACCAGTTTTAGCTGCAACATCCATTCCAGATATTGCACAATATGTTGCTGTTCCCTTTTTTACAGGTTCTTGTAATATTGTTTTTACAATATAAGCATTTTGTTCTGATATTACTCTTTTTCTTTCTTGATTTGGTGTTAATACAGTATTACCATTTGCATCAACAACTTTTGAATAAAATGTTGGTGTTATATATTCTCCATTATTTGCAATTGCTGCATATGCAGCTGCCATTTCTAGTGGACTAATTCCATCATTTGCTCCACCTACGGCAAGTGATAAATATTCATCATGTGCATTTGGATCTTTAGAATCTTTTACTTCTTCTGCCTTTTTTAGTGATGTTATTCCGAAATTTCTTAAATAATCAATTGACTTTCCTGGTGTTAATTCTTTCATTATTTTAACTTCTGGAACATTTTGAGAATAAGCAATTATATCTCTAATATTTATTAAACCTCTATATTTATTTCCATCATCTTTTGGTTTATAATTTCCATCAAATTGTGTTTGAACATCATCATATACTGTTGCTGCTGTTATTACCTTTTCTTGAATTGCAGGTGATATAACTGCTATTGGTTTTATAGAAGAACCTGGTTGTCTTACACTTTGTGTTCCTCTGTTTAAGTTTGCTCCTGATTTTTCTCCTAATCCTCCAGATACGCCTAAAACATTTCCTGTTTTATGGTCTATTATAACCATTGCAGCTTGTGTATGTTCATTTTTTAGACTTCCATCTGTATTTTTTTCTCTTCCAGACTTAACATATTTTGTTTCTTTTGTTTCTGCCTCTACTCTTGTTTGTATATTTGTATCTACTGTTGAATAAATTGTAAGCCCACTACTATATACATAGTTTCTAGCAATTTCTCTAGATACACCTTTTTCTTCCATAACCTGATTTATAACTTGCTCTATAAGTGCATCTGTATGGTAAGAATATGAACTTGCCTGTGTTGCAGCAATGCCTTTTGTAAATGTTAAACCAGCTTCAACTTTTGCAACTGCTGCATTATATTCCTCATCATTTGTTACATATCCTAACTCTTTCATTTTTGAAAGAACAGTTAAACATTTAGATTTTATTCTCTCTGCTCTTTTTTCTTCTGTATCATTTTCATTATATAATTTATATGGATTATAATAGTTTGGTGAACTGTTAATTCCTGCCAAGAATGAACACTCTGCAAGATCTAGGTCTTTTGCACTTTTATTAAAGTAATATTGTGACCCTAATTCAACACCATGTAGATTTCCTTCCCCTCCAACATATAAAATATTTAAATATAACTCTAATATTTGATCTTTTGATATCATTCTTTCTACTTGATATGCTTTTGCCCATTCTTTTACTTTTCTCATTATTCCTTCAAGTCCTGATGATTCGTCATCTTTGGTTATATTTTTTACTAATTGTTGGGTTATTGTACTTCCACCATAAGAGCTTTTTCCAAATACTGTATTTATTATTGCTCCACCTGTTCTTTTAAAGTCTACACCATTATGGCTGTAAAATCTTTCGTCTTCTATTGCTACATATGCCTTGGGTAAATAACTTGCCATTTCATTTAATGTAATGACTTTTCTTTTCTCATCACCACTTAAGTCAGCAATAACATTACCATCTTTATCTACAATTTTAGAGTTTGATGCTCCAATTTTTAGTTCTTCTTTTGTTATTTCAAAATCGTCACCAAATACTCCAAAAAATATTGCTGCTATTACTCCAGCACCTATAACACATAATAGTAAAAAGATTATTATAAATATTTTTAAAGCAAGCATTAATTTAGGATGTTTTCTAACTTTTTTACCCTTTTTTCCATTTTTACTTTTTTTGTTTACTTCATCTGTATTTATTTTTTTAGTTTTATCTTTTTCCCCTTGCTTTGTTGTTTTCTTTTTAGGCGTAGCTTTTTTTCTATTATTTTGTGTATTGTATATTTTTGTATTTTCCATTTTTTCTTTTTTATTTTTTTCATATTCGTGTTTTGCCATTTTTGTCCCCCTTGCTACATAAATTTTAACAACCCTATTATATTATATTTTTTTTAAAATTACAACATTTTTATGAAATTGCTCCATTATTTCCATATAAACTTGTTACTTCTAGTTTATCAGCATTTATTTGCTTTACTATTTCTCTATATGGCATTGTTTTATAAAAACTTGCTTCATATATATCTCTTATATTATATTGATTTTTATTGTTTATTTGAGAATAATCTAAATTATTTAATTTTATTTCATAATCGTTTATTGTTATTCCATTAAATCTTTTTCTTGCTATTTTCATATTTCCTCTTATATTTACTAAAATTGCATTTTCATATATGTTATATTTATTTAAAAGTTCTTTTGGAAAGTCTATATTTAATATTATTTTTGATTTTGAAAGACTTTTTTTCTTATTATTAGTAACTATTATCATTATTCCTTCTTTGTTATATAATTCTTCTTCTATTTTTTTAAATTTTTCTATATGATTTGTAACTATATTTAATCTTTTATATTGTCTTGCTATTTTTTTTATGTTTTCTAATGTATTTTGAGTTATATAATTTACTAGTATAGATATTTCAGTATCTTCTTTTTTTATATTTTTTAAATTTACTATATAATCCAAAACTTCACATGATATTACTTCAAAAAGCCATTTACCATCTACTATGTCAAACCCATATGTATACAAAATATTTTTGTATTCTTCATTTTCTTTTAGAATTTTACTTAATACTATTTTCTTACTTTTTGTCTTGTCCAATATTTTTTTGGTTTTTCTTGCTAATTTTGCTAAATATTTCTTATTAATATTTTTTGTTTTTAATGGTAATATTAATTTATTTCCTTCTATTTTTATAATTTTAAACATACTTTCTAAAAACCTAGGCTTGTCATTATTTTCAATATAATACATAAAAACCACCCTTTATACTTTTTTATTTAAGTATATTAGGTGATTTTCATTTTAATGACTTTTTTATAAAACTATATCTCTTTTTAATAATTCATTTTCAACAATTCCTAAACCTATAAATTTGTCACTATTGTATATTCTATAAATTCCATCATTCAATTTATATGTTAATTTTACTCCATTTAAAAATAATTCTAATTTTCTATTTTCTAAACTTAATTCTTTACAATGCTTAAAAAGCTCTTCTATTGTAATTATTTTATCTTCTAAAATTTGCTTTAAATTTTTATTTTCTAAAATTTCATTAATATTTATTGCATTTGTTATAGAAAAATCCCCAACCTTGATTCTTTGCAATTCTTTCATATATGCTACAGTTCCGAAGTTTGTTTCCTATATCTTCACATAAACTTCTTATATATGTCCCTTTAGAGCAACTAACCTTAAACTCTATTTGTTTAAGGTTTTTATCTATACTAAGTAGCTCTATACTATAAATTTCAATTTGTCTTGGTTTTATTTCTACTGTTTGACCTTTTCTTGCATACTCATATAGTTTTTTTCCGTTTACTTTTATTGCAGAATATATTGGCGGAATTTGTTCTTGTTTTCCTAAAAACTTGTTTAATACTTCTTTTATAACAGTTTCTTCTAACATTTTATTTGTTACTTCTTTTTCTTCTACTATTTTACCTTCTGTATCTGCTGTATCAGTTTTTTTACCTAGCTCTAGTTTTACTTTATATGTTTTATTATGATTTATTAAATATTTAGAACATAATGTTCCTTTTCCTACGAGTAATGGCAAAACTCCTGTTGCCATTGGGTCTAAAGTTCCAGTATGTCCTACCTTTTCGTTTAGTATTTTTTTTACTTTATTTACTATATCATGTGATGTCCATTCCTTAGGTTTATTTATTAAAATTATTCCATCCATTATTTTCACCTTTAACTTTATTTAAGATAAGCCAAAAATACTAAATATATATTTTTTCGTTATCCCCATTCTAAAAATTCTAACAAAAGTTTATCAACTTTTGAAGAATTTTTGAACGGTCCCCACAATTCCACTTAAAATATATATTTAGTATTTCTAGCATTAATTTTACAATACTTTTTTAAGCTCTGTAAGCACTTTTTGTTTTACGGTTTCGACATCACCTTTTACTGTTGCGCCAGCTGCTCTTGGGTGACCTCCACCTCCAAACATTAAACATACATCTGAAACATTTACATATTGACTTGATCTCATTGAGACTTTATATACATCTTCTTCATCTTCTTTTTGTCTTATAAATACAGAAACCTCAACACCTTCTATATTTCTTCCTATCTCTACTAAACCTTCATGATCTCCTGGTTCAGCATTAACTTGTTTTTCATCTTCTTTTGTTATATATGTAAATGTAACTTTACCATTTTCTAATATTTCTAGTCTATTCATTACACGTTTAGATAATTCAAAATTGGCTTTTGTTACAGTATTTAACACTCGTTTATATATGTCAGAAACATTAACTCCTCTACGCAATAATTCTGCAGTAAATTCAAAAGTCTCTGCTGTTGTTGCTGAATATTGGAAACCTCCTGTATCTGTAATAATTCCTGTTAATAAACATGAACCTATTTGCTTTGAAATTTCTATGCCATAATATTCAAACATTCCAACCAAAATTTCTGCACATGCTGGAGATACTGGATTAACATAGTTAAAATCTCCATACATATTATTGCTTCCATGGTGATCTATTACTATTGTTCTTTTAGCATTTTCAAAATGTTCATTTCCTACCAATCTTTTAAAATTTGCACAATCTAAAGATATAGCTAAATCGTAGCTTTGAACATCTGACTTTTTTAATATGTCAGATGTTCCTGGTAAAAAATTAAATATTCTAGAATACTCTGGAATTATTACATCTGGATTTTTTCCTAAACTTTCTAATGCTAATTTCATTGCAAGGCTGCTTCCTATTGCATCCCCATCTGGTGATTCATGTGTTAAAATTACTATATTTTGAGCTTGTTTTATTTGTTTTAAAATTTCATCTAATGTCATACATCTTCCCTCTTTCTACTCTTCTTCATTTTCATTTGATTTTTTTACATCTTTCATTATTTTGTCTAGTATAGAGTCTATTCTTGCTCCATATTCTATTGAATCATCTAATTCAAATATTATTTCTGGTGTATTTCTTAGGTTTACACTTCTTGCAAGCTCACTTCTTATAAATCCTGATGATTTTTTTAATCCGGCTAGAGTTTCTTTTAAATTTTTAGAATTTAATATACTAACATATACTTTAGCATATTTTAAATCATTTGTTACTTTTACTTTAGTAACACTGATTAACCCTGTAACATTAGGATTTTTAAGTTTGTAATTAATTATGTTGCTTATTTCTTTTTTATATTCTTCACCTATTCTTTCAAACCTATTGCTATTTGGCATTTTTATACCTCCTATTATCTCTCTTCTTCATCTTGTTTTTGTTTAACTCCAGCTTTTTTTGCTATGTTTTCTAACATTTTTTGTTTAGATATTTTTTCTTCATCTTTTATTTGTTCTTTTACATTTTCTCTATATTTTCCATACATTGATTGTCTACTTGGATTATTCATATTTATCACATCCTATCTTTTTATTTCTTCCATAACATATGCTTCAATTATATCTCCAACTTTAATATCATTATAATTTTCAATTTGAATACCACACTCAAATCCTTTTGATACTTCTTTAGCATCATCTTTAAATCTTTTTAATGTTGCTAAATGTCCATCATGTATAACAACATTGTCCCTAATTACTCTTACTCCTGCATTTCTTTCCATTTTACCTGTAAGTACAAAACTTCCTGCAATTGTTCCAACATTTGATATTTTAAATGTTTCTCTAACTTCTGCTGTTCCAATTATTTTTTCTTCAAATTCTGGATCTAACATTCCCTTCATTGCAGCTTCTACATCTTCTATTGCTTGGTAAATTATTGAATATTGTTTTATTTCTACTTCATCTTTTTCCGCTGCTTCTTTAGCTGCTGGAATAGGTCTTACATTAAATGCTATAATTATCGCATTTGAAACTTTAGCAAGTGAAACATCTGACTCATTTACAGCACCCGCTGCAGCATGTATTACTTTTACTTTTACTTCTTCATTTTGTAATTTTTCAAGTGATTGTTTTACAGCTTCTACAGACCCTTGTACATCTGCCTTTACTATTAAGTTTAATTGTTTTAATTTTCCTTCTTCCATTTGACTAAATAAATTGTCTAACGTTACTTTTGTATTTGCATTTATTGCCTTTTCTCTTTGAGTACGTTTTCTTCTTTCTATTAAATGTTTAGCCATTTTTTCATCTTTTACTTCATAGAATGTATCACCTGCTTGTGGAACTTCTGTAAGTCCAGAAATTTCTACTGGTGTAGATGGTCCTGCTGATTTTACTTTCTTTCCTTTATCATTTAACATTGATCTTATTCTACCAATTGATGAACCAACAACTATTGTATCTCCAACATCTAATGAACCTCTTTGAACTAACATTGTTGCTATTGCTCCTTTATGCTTGTCAAGTCTTGCTTCTATGACTGTACCTTTAGCTTGTTTATGTGGATTTGCTTTTAATTCTAGTACATCAGCCTCTAACAATACCATTTCTAATAATTGGTCTATATTTTGGTTCTTTTTAGCAGAAATTGGAACATATATTGTGTCTCCACCCCATTCTTCTGGTACTAAATCATATGCCATTAATTCTTGTTTTACTTTATCTATATTTGCATCTGGTAAATCCATTTTGTTTACAGCAACAATTATTGGAATTCCTGCAGATTTTGCATGGTTTATTGCTTCTATTGTTTGTGGCATAACTCCATCATTTGCAGCTACAACTAATATTGCAATATCTGTTATTTGAGCCCCTCTTGCTCTCATAGCAGTAAATGCTTCATGTCCTGGTGTGTCTAAAAATGTTATTTCTCTATCTTTTACTTTTACTTTATATGCACCTATTGCTTGCGTAATTCCTCCTGCTTCTCCTTCTATTACGTTTGTTTTTCTTACAGCATCTAAAAGTGAAGTTTTTCCATGATCTACGTGTCCCATAACAACAATAACTGGTGGTCTTGTTTGTAATTCTTCTTCTTTATCTTCAGAATCATCAAATAATATATCTTCTTCTGTTACTGTTTCTTTTTTTACAGCCTTAACTCCAAATTCTTCCGCAACTAAAAATGCTGTATCAAAGTCTAGTTCATTATTTAATGTCGCCATTATTCCATAGCCTAATAATTTCTTTATAACTTCTGCTGATGTTTTCTTAAGCTCTGCTGCTAAATCTTTTACTGTTATTGACTCTGGAATTATAATTTCAGTTAATTGGAATATTTTTTGTTTTGTTCTTTCTTCTTGACCTTTACTTTGTTTTTTCTTTCCACGTCTTCCTCTTTGTGTTGTTAAATCATAATAATCAAGCATTCCACCATCTTGTTCATCAAACATATTAGATAATCTATTTGCTTGTTTTAAACTTTTTAATTTTCCTTCATCAAAATTGTTATTTGAATTTCCTTTTTTATTTTTTTGTTTTTTAGTATTTCTGTTTTCATCAAATTTGCTATTATTTTTTTGTCTATCAATAGATTTATTGTTATATTCTCTTACAGACTCTTTTTCCACAACATTTTCTGCCATAATATTTTTTATATTTTTTTCAATACCTTTTTCATCTAATGGTCTTTTAGAGTTAAATCT
>OJNH01001588.1_pt1 | contig 17308 bp, 17 predicted proteins | sample 1597361 | NCBI WGS metagenome assembly OJNH01 (sample SAMEA2452136, study PRJEB22498) | human gut metagenome | biome: human feces; feature: human gut; material: feces | place: Australia | collected 2012
ACCTTCATGATGACCTTTGATGCCTGTCTGCATAACCGGATAAGAAAAGCCGGTGTCTTTGATTTCTAGCCACCCGATCATATCTTTGTACTTTTTGTGGAGGTTCCGTACACCGCCTTTTTCTTTCTCCGTGGTAATCTCTTTTTCTATGTTGTCCTGCTTGATCTCCTGATCCATGGTCCTTTTTAACCAAAGTCCCAGAGCCAAAGCAATGACTGCTAAAATAAAAAAAGAGAAGAAAAGTATTCTTCTTGAAAATACCTTTCTTCCCTTTGGGGTTGAAATGTTATTTAGTTGGTTCATAATTGTCCTTTTTACTATGTATTTGCATCTACAAACTGGAAGTTGTCTCATCATTTATCTTTATTTTTTTGAAAAAATAAGACTGCCAGATATACCAAAAGATATACCCAGACATATTCCGATTCCAATTCCAGCCATGCTATTTAAGACATTTATAAAAACAACGCTCCAAAGTATTGCTGCGGTTATTCCGATAGTGACTCCTATAATTACCTTTTTGATTTTCATTAGTTTTATCCTTTCATTCCCGATTTTACTTTGTGACTATGACTTTTCCTTCCGAATCCAGAAGAGGTGTAATACTGGCTCCAAATCCGGAGTTCCAACAAAGGTAATTAACCCCAGTCTTCTTATCTACAAGGATTCGACGAATTCCTTCATCTTTAAGCCAACTTCCCTCTCTGAATGTAACTTCAAATCTTTCTTCTTTCTTTGCCATGTTTATTTCTCCTTTTTTCAAGCGTCAAATTCCGATAATTCAGGCTAGCGAGGGGGCTGATATTTATAATTTTATTCCTTCAAGCAATTCCTTCATTCTATCATATAGCACGGAGTCCATACAAAAAAATAAACATACATAGTCCTCAAACTCATCTGAAATTTCTCTTACAGATTTATGATATACTTCCTTCATGGCTGTAAAAGAATCCTTATGTTTGAAAAACTCAACATACTTTTCTTTACCATAAGTAGAAATAAGCCACTCAGTAAAGGCTCCTACAACAGGGTATCTATAGATATCGTGCAGTTCATAAAACTTTTCATTATTCATAAGGATTTCGATTGAAACAAACTTACCAGTATCCCATAAATATGCTGTCCATTCCAGGTTACTGATTCCCCACCACATACGGTCGAAATACATGGCAAGTCCTTCAAAGATTGCACCATATTCACTGCATTCTCCCTGCATACTTATCACATGAGTATCTTCATGAGGTCCCTAGCATTTTATCTCTTCATTAAATACAGCATGGATTTCACCTTTGGGTTCATCCGCAAAGCCATTAATTGTAAATCCTTCCTGGTATTCTTTGCCGTAATGCTCACAGTATGCCTTTCCTACAGATTTATTGGAAGCATATAAAAAGTACCTGATTTTAAAATCCGGTTTCATATCTAAAACACTGGTAATATACGCAAAACAATGTTCCTGATAGGACACGATCATATCAATATTTTCTTCTAAATATGTATCCTCTTCATAATTGAAAATATAATGTTCACTTTCATATTTTTTCATTGTGTTATCCTCCGATACTTTAATATAATGAATAACACATAACATTAAAATCTAAACAACATATTTAACCTCCAAAGCACAAGCCTGCATTCTCAAAATAATCGTCTATAGCAATTATTTTTGAGATACAATTCCTATCCATGCCGGAATTGCTGCCATAGGATTGCACTTCCAATCATTTATTGTTGCATGCTCTTCCGATTTTAATGATTTCAACTCATCATATGTGTACCAAAACGATGCATCTAATGCTGACATTTCAGCCATCTCTATAATATTTAACCCTGCTGATACATTTGAATTAATAATGTCTTGCACTTTCTAATTGTCTTTCACTAATATCAGCTGAAGTAACCTTGGCTCCCATTAACCCAAAAGCAAAAGCTGCGTGATTATCCCCGCTTGATGGCAATAAAATTCTCTTTCCAGTGAAATTTCCAATATATTTTTTCATCAAAGATAACATTTCCGGATGAAAAGCAGTTTCTGGATTATTATATAGCTCACTAAGTCTATCATCTGTTCTTAATGACTGATACCATTCAGAATCAGATATCTTATTCCAATGCTCTTTAACTTCTATTTCCCACTTTTCCATATATCCCCCACTAAACGATATGATCAAAATTCAACTTACTATTGATTCCATGAACATCATACCGCATCAACAAAACAAGTTACCAATTCTGTATATTTCTCAGGATACTCGAACCATGATAGGTGAGCACTATTTTCCAGAATTTGCACAGTCCCGTTTTGTACATTTTTCTTAAACCATTCCTGCTCATAACTTCCACAAGTCATATCGTATTCTCCCACAATTAGTAATTGTGGTTTATCAATTTTACACAGATATTGCAGATAGTCACCGTAAAAATCTTCTGCTTCAAAAATCTTCTGTCGGAAAGAAATGTATTTACCCCAACATTCATCTGATACTTGTGGGTCAGAAATGTGCTCATTGATATATGCATTATATCTATCCGATTCAATGACATGACAAAAGCGATCGAGACCATTATCAAACTCGATTGTCATCGCCTTCATAAATGCTTCCCTAGGCGAAATCGTATCTTTCAGAATTTCATCAACCAATTCCAATTGTACATTCATTTCTTTCTGCTCGTAATAGGGCTTGACCGCTAATGCAATTGCCCGTGCAGTATGAAACGCACTCCACATCGGACAATCATATATGACTGCATCAATACTGTCCGGATAACAGTGAGCATATATGAGGGCAAGCATCCCACCGAAAGAATGACCAAGAGGTATCCAGCTCTTAATATCAAGCGCTATCCTCATTTTTTCTATTAACTCCACATGGAAAAACACGCCTGCAACTTCGTCCTCCAGAATCGCATCCGAACGAAACACACCATATTGATCAAAACTAATAACATGAAATATTTTTCCAAGTTCTTTTGCTTGATAAGAATATGTCAGGCAACTTTCTCCCGGCCCGCCATGCAAATACACAATCGTTGGCTTGCCCCTGTCTCCATATTCCTCATAATATATATTCTTTTTATCTACCTTGATAAATGCCATATTGTTTCCCCCTATATTAGAAATCCCACATAAACTATATAATCAAAATTTGTTTACCTATGATTATCGTTATAATCATAGAACATTTCATCAAGCAACTTGTCATATTCTTCTGTGTTTCCTAATGCTGCTTTTATTAATGTTCCGGCATTGTTAATCATAAGCTTAAAGTACAACCAATCCCCTAAATCATCATACTTTCTTGTGGAATTGATTAAATAATTTCTTCTTAATGTGGTATATTTCTTTCCTTTTGTTCTTCCATAGTTTTTAAGAACCTTCGCTGTAGCTACGTCTTCCATTGCTTTTTTATCTACAAATCCACCTACAGCGTCAAATGTTTCTTTAGTTGCCCAGAAAATACCACTATATAAACCGGTAAGACCAAATGATACTCTGCACATAATATCGTTGCACCATAACGGAAATGAATATCTTTCAAATCGTATAGGTGCACCACCTCCGATATACTTTCCGGTTTTTAATAAATGATACACTTCAGAAATCGTGGTAGGAGTCATTCTGTTATCACAATCAATAGTAATAATAATCTTACCTCTTGCGATTTTAATTCCAGCATTACGAACCTTTGCTATACAACGATCTTCATTTGCGACAACTACTGCTCCATTATCTTTAGCAATTTCTGCCATTCTATCCGTGCAACGATTACATACAATAATTGTTTCAACATTACCTTTAAAATGACTTGCTGATTCTTTTATTGAATCAATGCATCTTTTTACATATTTTTCTTCGTTATGTGCAGGCACAATTACCGACACATGTATTTTTCTATCCATATCATAATCCTTTTTCCTTGACGATATAATCAAAATCTGCCTGTTCTATTTCAGTCAAATTAAAGTATATTTTTAGCATACTTATAAAGTCTACTTTGTAACCCAAAATCCATCTTTCTTTGATCCTACGCGCTCCAAAACACCATATTCTTGTAATTTCAGACAAATCTTCTTAACACCTGCAAGGCTAAGTCCTGCCTCATCCGCAACTTCCCGCAAAGATTTCTTACCATCTTCCGTAAGTATTTCGTATACAGCCTTTTGGTTTTTTGTTAATCCCCTCTTTTGTTTTATAATGTTTTTGCGTTCGACTACATCACCACGATCGAATTCTAGCGGAATTGATACTTTAACCATTCCATCTTCGAACGAAAAAATTTCACGTCCATATTTGCTGACAATTGTTGGCACCCCGTGACCACTCTGCTCCGCATATCCGGCAGCTATAAATACCAATAAAAGACTTTTATTTACCGGTACACTTGTTCCATTGAAGAACCCTTCTCTAGTCAATGTATATGGTAAGCCCCCATAGGATACAATTTCTATCCTGTCATCGAACATATATACAGATGGTGCAATCGCATTGTTCCAATCATTATGCAGACAAGCATTTATCCATGCTTCTCTGAAACTAGGATAATCGAAAAGATTGATTTCTCTTCTCTTTGTACCGTTTACATCTACTTTTGTAACATTTAATGCATTGAAATATTCTGCTATTTCATCAAGTGATAACAGCAAACACTTACTCCCATATTCGGTACGTCTAGACATAACACTTTTATCTTTTCCTTCAAATGTAACAACCTTCATTGAAATATCATTATTATCTGAAAGAAGATATGCATTAACATTAAATTTGCCTTCGCGTGTAAGCATTCCATAGTTTCCATAAAATTCTTCTGTATCAGTTGGATGTTTTCCACTACCTGCTAATAAAGCAAAAAAAGACTTAAATGTTAAATCTTGCTTCGGAGATGTTTTCTGCCTAATGATATCAGAATCAGATGTTGCTAACATTTTCCTTAATATCTCATTAGAAGCCTGCTCATCTGACGAAACATTTCTTACATAATATCTTCCATCGTAAGAGTAAGGAATATCTGCACCATTAACCGATACTTGTATATACGCTTTACCATTCTCATCTGACAACTGTACAATATCTGCATATATACGCGGTTCTATTTTGTCACGAATCTTATTGCGAATATCCATCAAAGTATCTTTACCAATGGATAATCCACATACATCTCCATTGTCTGATACACCAAAATACACTTTAGCTTTTCCATGTCGATTCAACATGGCTGTAATGGACTTCAGACCTTTATCCAATTGTCCTAGACTTTCTTTGAACTCTTGAAACTCATCTTCTATACCTAGGTTCATTTGTTGCACCACCTTAATATATTATTTCAGTTAGTATACCATAAAAGCTACTTAAAGTCTACTTTTAAAGTATAACACATCTTTGAAAACTCCGCTTTTAGCCAATATATTTCTTATGTGATATTTTCACATTATTCTGTTTAACCATCGCATAGCGCAATGTTGTATCAATTTTCTCATGACCAAGCAATCTTTGCACCTGCTCAATCGGCATACCTTTATCTATAGCGGTTGTCGCCATTGTTCGCCTGAATTTATGTGGATGAACATGAGCTATATTGCACTTCTTGCCCATTTTCTTAAGCATAATCTCTACTCCGCTTGTCTGTAACCTATTGTATGGTCTGCGAAGTGACACAAATAGCGCCGGATTATTATCAGTTCTACTTTTAAGATATTTCTTCAAATGCAATTTTGACCTAGCATCAAAATATACAACGCGTTCTTTATCACCTTTACCAAGAACAAGGCATTCCCTCTCATTGAAATTAACATCATCCCTGTCCAAATTAACCAGTTCTCCAACTCTCATGCCAGTTGAATTTAAAATATCAATAATTGCTAGATTTCTGAGTTCGCTACAATCATCTCTTAGTTTTTCCAGCTCCTCATCTGCGTATGTATCCTTAACAGAATGTGTCATTTTAATCTTATGAATTCGTCGTAGTGGGCTTTTAAATATATAGTTTTCATCTTCCAGCCACTTGAAAAAACTAGATAAATTGCGTCTTGTATTATCAATCGAGGCTTTACAAACACCTCTCTCAATTTGATAATTTGACAAATACTCTCGTATGTCCTCGGTAGTTATTGAACATACATTTTTACCTACCGCTGCTATCAATTTTTCCGCCGACACACGGTAGAACATCAATGTCCTTTCTGATCTTCCCTCAAGCCTTTTAGTGGCTAGAAACTCTGCCAAAAGCACAGATGAATCCTTCACAAGTTCTTTGTCGTCACTTGCATACGCTAACTCATCCAATACATTTTTAAGCTTCATCATCTGGTTATTATCCAGATAAACAGCCATCCTCTGCAATACATAATTATTCGATTCCTGTGTCATTATAATACCTCCTGTTTTTTGAAGTTATTATAATAATCGAATGGCTGTTTTCAAATTATGAGCGAAATGTTAATGCACAGTATTATCAAAATTCAATCAACCATCAGCTGCTTTAATTCCTCAAAAGTATAATCTTTATAATTCTTTCCTGGGCTCAAAACAGAATCTGTAGTTGCAGGAATTATTTTCATAACCTTTTTTACATCAACCTCTTTTGGCAGTGAAATAATATTCTCATCTGCATCCTCGCTATTATGTGCCATGAAAATAAACTCTCTAGCATCCCAATCAATATCAAAATGATTTAAAACACCAACAGATTCTTCTATATCCAATATATCCTCTTGCTGCGCTATGAAATTTTCATATATAAATTCAAATAAAGCATCTTTATCTATTTTAATGACTCTACATACTTTGTCTTTCATCACATTACCTCTTGACACCTGAAATTAGCTTTTACGTTAGCCCGAAAAATTTTTATCATCCCTACAAACTTGAAGTTGTCAATAGCGTTTAACAGAATTAAGATTCTTTTTATTCCTTTATTCTGCCTTATTAAGATGCCACAAATCAAGAATACTTCTCAATTTGTGGCACTAATTCATTAAACAAAATGTGCTATAATCGAATGTCTTTCTTCAACTATATTAAACCTAAATGTTTTTCGACACAAGTTAATGTACTCTCAACTGTACTATCCACAGTTCTCTCTATCCAAAAGAAAGAACTGCTTTTAATCTCCTCTATGCGATTTACATTGAGTTCATATAAGGTAATATTCACAGTTTGTTTGGCTTTTTCTATATCAGTCGCTGAATTTAAGTACTGAAAAAATCCCTGATGATCTGGTCGATTACCATATTCATCAACAAGATTAGATGGGTCTTTTATGAGAAAAACAACTCTCGCTGGTTCAGAAAAAGCGAGTGCCTGAGCAACTGTAAGATGACAATCGCACAAAACTTTCTTATTTTCTGATAAACGAATCAAATCAAGAAGAACAAACTCTAACTGTTCACGAGTATTATTCAACAGCCAATTCTTATATTCTTCAACTGTTCTTCCAAAAAATTCATCTGCACTGTTAAAATACGTATTCATCGCAGGCTGAAATAATGGGTTCGACATTTTTTTGTGCTCGTCGAATCTCTCATCAACATCAAATAGTTCAAATCCATACTTTTCCGCCAACGCACGTGAAACGGTTGTCTTTCCTCCACAAGGTGTTCCCGTTATAAAATAAACATTTTTTAAGTACTCTTTGATTACATTATCTTGAAATATCATTGCACAATCTCCTTTATTAAATAGTTTTTCGGGTTCTGCCTATACATAAAACTATTTAACATAGTTCTATGAACTCAGATATTTCTTAATTTTAAGAACATCATCATATTCATTTCACCTCCACAACTCTCGATTTGCAGGGAACAATTCCTTGTCCCCTGCACCATAATTATACCAAATAAACTCCCAGGCGTCTACAAAAATCCTATTTCTTTACCACTGTTCGTCTCTTCCAGATCATCACCGCTGCGCCAACTGCCATAAGCAATCCTGCAGCAATCGGAATGATCGGCATATTTCCACCTGTCTGTGGGGTATCCGGCACTTCCGGAATCGGTACATCTTTAACGGTCACTGTCTGCACCTTTCCAGTGTCTTTGATTGTCATCTTTAACGGCTTTGCCAACTGATAACCAGATGGAGCGGAAACCTCTGTAAATGTATAAGTCTCTCCAACGACCAGTTTGCCGATGATGTCATAAGCATCATCTTTTGTAACGAATTTCATCACTTTGTTTCCTTTGGAATCGGTTACAACAAACTTTGCACCACCGAGAGCCTGTCCTGTCTCCTTGTCCAATTTCAAAAGCTGGATGTGTGTCTGCTCATCCACCATAATGATCTTGTCATCGGTATGATCAGCAAAAGTTCCGTCTTTCTGTTTCACAGCAACTACAGATGTATAAGAAATACCTGTTTCGCCGGATACTGCACTTCCACTGACCGGATTTACCGCAACGGCACTTCCACTTGCCACTGCATATGTGGGATTTTCTGCTACTGAAGATGCCATCACAGATTTTATCTGATAGGTGATTGCATCTGCGGTAACATATCCGTCTGCAGGTCTTGTTTCTGTCAATGTATACTCTTTATCGTGGAATAATCCTCCTACAAGAAGATTTCCCTTCTCATCGAACGAATACTTAAAATTCTGGTAGCCGTCCTTCTCTGTTACATATACTTTGACCGAATCCTTGTCCCCGGATGTCCAACTGATAACTTTCTTGCCGGATGCATCCGTGATCTCCAGTTTACAGCCACCAACCTCTTTCGAGCCTGTTACATCAACCTTGCTGACCACATTGGTTGTCTGTGTGTTTTCCTTGACTGCCTTTGCTGTGATCGTCTTTGTCTCTGCATCCTGATACTCCAGATGAATGTTGATCGGCGTTGTATCCATATAGTAACTGTCGGACACGGACAGCTCCTGCAGATAATAGTCTCCGGAATTTAACTTCAGACCAGCAGCATCGTTTGTTGGTATCGGAGAAGCTGTCGCACTCAGATCTAACCCCGGTGCCACTTCCGACTGTGATGGTACAAATGGCAGTCCTGTTGCCGCCGGAGTACTTGTTACCGCAGCTTCACTTCCGGCTGTTTCTGCAGAAGCAGTCTTTGCATAAAGCTCACTCATAAGCGGCAATTTCTTATCTGATACAACACTTCCATCCTCACCTGTAGTTAAAGTTGCAAGCTGCGTTCCCGCATCTACGATCTTTTCCCCGGCATAATTGTAAATATCGTGCTTGGAATACAAACCAAACTGTGCTCCTTCAATGGATTCCTTCGTCTTTGCATCCTGCTTAATCAGTTCCAGCTTCGTGCCGGCGAATTCGTTTTTGATATGGAGCAGTCCCTTGTCATCGGTTGCATCGGTACTGTTAAGGACATATTCGTCCTCTCCATCCTGCCACTTAAATTCTAGAGACCACTCTTTGGTATCCGGATACACATATCCGTATGGTGTCTTTGTCTCTTTCAGCTTATATTTTCCTAATGGCAGCGACACATGAATGGTTCCGTCTTCATCCATTGTATAACCGGTAATGCCACCGCATTCCGATGTAAATTCCACACCTTTTCCGGTTGTAAGAACAGCCACCTTATCACCATCTTTGAACCATGTGTTACGGGCATTGTCGGTACTCTGTCCGTCCTGTGTCACAATATCTCCATCCGCATAAAGGGAAAATTCCACACCATCCAGTTTTACATCCTCAAATATAAACTCCTGTTTCTCTTTATCCCAGCCTTTTAATACCTCGCCGGTTTTTAAGAGATTCAATCGTCCTTTTGTTTCCTCATTCAGATACTCCAGCGTGATCGTTACATGATGATATCCATCTTCGTCAATGTAACTTTCATAGTTGTCTGCCTTGCTGTTTACCACAACCTCCACATACTGATGGTTGATGTGCATACCATCTGCAGCAGCCACTTCATAAATATGATAAGTTCCGGAACGAAGGGAATCTACAGTTACCACTTCACCGGATTCATCACAGATAAAGGTGTCTGCTGTCTTTTTCTCGCCATCTTCCATGTATTCCTGTGTTACCAGTTCTTCCTTTCCATCTACTACCTGATAGATCTGATAACTGGTTCCCGGCTTCAGTACTGTTTTCTCCGTGTTCTTGTCTTTCTTGATGATCTTAAAATACGCCTTGAATAACTCATTGACCTTTTCAAACTCATATACCTTTCCATTTTCTGTTACCCTTGCTTCAAAGTCATCGACATAATAGGCATCCACATCTCCGGAATCCACCTGATGCACTACATAAGTTCCATAGACCAGATCGCCGGTTACAGCATAGCCGTCTGCATTTGTTTTGATCGTTGCTCTCTCATCATCGGCGCAATTATCATAACTGCCCTTCGACTTCAAATACACCTGAAAAGTTGTGTTATTCTCCGGGTAATACTCTTTCTTCGTCGGATCATAAGACTTCTTTTTCACAGCAATCTTTCCTTTGATCGGTATATCTGCGAAATTAGTCTGAAACAGAATCGGTGTAAATTCATCTGTTTTAGCGAAAGCATCAATCTTTAATTCTTTGACTTCATCACTAAGTAAAAAACCTGTCGGAGCTTGTATCTCTTTCAGGTAATAGGTATTACCGCTTCTGAGATAATCGGTTGTTAATTTTCCTCCACTAATTCGATAGACATCTGCGGTTTTTGCATTGCCTGCAGCATCAAATACCTTTGCTTTCTGTGTGCATGCCTTATCGGAATACAACTGGAATACCGCACCATCCAGTGTTGCATCTCCATGAGCCGAACCATCTGCAGAACCGCCAGACTTCTTCGCCACTACGATCGTTGCCTTTTTATACTTATTGGTGATCGTTGTCATATACGCCTTGCTGTACTGCGTTGGATGTTCCACCAACTTGTCCGGCCAGTCTCCATTACTGTTTTTCTGCCAGCTATTTGCTTCTTTCAGGGTAATCTTTACCCCTTTGACCATTGCCGGATCTAAGAAAATGTTCTTATTGTTTCCAACACTGTCCTCTGTCAAGGTATAAGAGTTGGAAATATCTTTTATCTGCGAATTCAGATCTTTTCTGATCAGATCCTCAGCCTCTGCTTTTGTCATGTTCTTTCCGAAGTGAACCCCCTGCTTGTATCCGTCATCTTCCAGAGCTTTCTTGGCAGCTTTTTTTTGGTCTGCATTCATCGACGCTAAAGTATTATCCGTATAATAAGCCATCTCATCTGCTTCCAGACGATAAGTCATTCTCCAGGCAACGGTCCCACCATCTGTTGTGAGTCCGCTTACTTCAAACTCCGTATTATCATCTTCATCCGCAGAATTAGCACTCTCTCCACTGCGATCATACTTTCCAAAGGAATATAAGTCATCCAGATTGTCTGCTGATAAAGTAAACTTAATGCCGCCTAGTCCTTTCCCATCTTCGTCCTGCTTATGCAATGTAATTCTCTGACGGTAATAGGTATGATCTGTTATCGTTTTGTAATTTGGATTCTGTAAAATATCTGCATCAACTGTGATCAATTTCTGATAGCCTTTTGTTGCTCCGGTCTTTTCCCACATGGTTGCCTGTGCTTCCCATGCTCCTGTTGGCTGAAAGATTTGTTTATAAAGATCTGCTACAGTCTTATTCGGAAAATACCCGGTATTTGCTTTTACCTGTTTGATCACATTTTTCAGATTTGCTTCAGAAGTATTTCCCTCTGATACCGCCCAAATAAGCGCCTGACCAAGAACAAAGCCCTTCTTTGCCCGATTACAGTCATTAACATAAAAACGGATAATCTTTGCATAGTAACCATGTTTTTCTCCACCGGTATTTTGATTCCAGGTATGAGTATCCGTCACCTGATAAGTATTTCCGGTATGACAAGTTTTGCCAAGACTGAGACAAAATGCAGTCTTACTGCCAACATTGATTTTCCACCATGTTCCCGTTTTCGTCTTTGAACCGACATCGACATTTCCTAATCTTCCATAAGAAGATACCTTTGTTTTTGCCGTCGTTGCTGCACTGACGCTTACCGTATTTTGTGGCAGTAATCCGCACAGCATAGATAACGCCAACAAGCCTGTCAGCATCTGCTTACATCTCTTCTTTACTTTTGATTTCATGATAAACCTCATTTCTACGCATATTTCTTTTTTCCGCATCCACTGCGTCAGGATGCAGACTGATCTGTTGTCCGGACTTTTTCTGCCCTGTCCGGTGGTGGGCGAATGAGAAATGGCATCTTTTTTCCTCCAATCAAAAAAGCAGAAAATGTATTGACTTTCTTACATACATTTCCTGCTTCGTTATCAGTTACTATATGAAATTTTAATTGCCTGAAAGAATGATCTCCCTTGGCATATCTTTCGTTACTGTTATAGTTACCTTTTCCGCTTTATCATATCCATCCGGTGTTGTCTTTTCATAAAACACATAGGTTTTACCAAGTTCCAAGACAATCTGTCTTCCAGACTCTCCTACCGTAATTCGTTTGCTTGTGTTCCATCGGTCGTTTTCCTCATAATAACCGATGGTAGCACCATCAATATACCGTCCGCTTGCTTTATCCTGACGCTTAATGGTAACAACTATGTCTGAGCTGTCCTGTTTTCGTTTAGAAATGTTTTCTGGAGATCCATCGTAAAAGACCGCACACCAGGTATCCTTGTAGCGGGCAATCGCACCACATTGATAGTCTTTATTCAATAGATTCCGGTAATGCCCCGGACTATGCTTCCACGAAAGCATTACTTCTTTAGCACTTGTCTGTCCACTTGCCATATTTTCTCCCAAAGATATGTTATTGCTTACCAGCATATCTCCAAAATAGTCCTGCATATCCTGTTGAAGATTTTTGTGTCCATCATATCCACTGTGTTTTAAGCGGTACAGGGCAAAGCGATATAACTTATCCGACCACGTCAGTGCCTTTACACCTTTCTCTACCCGGTACTTGTTCTGGATTACAAATGTTTCCTTTGCCTGTGCCTTATAACCATCCTGTCCTTTTCCGATCACCTTGATGCTGTAACGGTACACCCGCATCTTTTTATGACCTTTATACAATCGGATTGTCACGGTGGTTCTTCCGCCGGCTTTGCCCTTCAGGTAAATATACTTTCTGCCTTTTGCCTTCGCCTTCAGCACCTTTTTGTTTTTCACACGGACTTTCACTTTGGAATACTTCTTCAGCTTTGTCGGCGCAAAGCGGATTCCTGCCGAATCCTTGTTTAGGTCGATGGTCATCTTTTTATTCAGCACTTTTGCTTTTGCATCTGCCGTAACAGGCTGCGTCATAAGCACCATCATCGCCATAAAAAATACCATGCCTGTTTTCATCATTTTTCTCATATCGTTCACGCTCCTTGCTGTACGCTGGTCATTCCCAACAATGTAAATTATACTGTATTTTTCTGTCGATTAAAATATATTTTTCAGTTTGTCATAGTCAATCAAATCTTTACTTCCGATCCTCTTGTCGAGTTCGGCTAAAAGTTGTTGATTGCATTCCTGTACCACCAACCGGATGTGATCCATAACATCATCTTCCTCCGGAGATATGCCTTTATGCCTGTGATAATAGATCACCGCTTCCCGGATATAAGCACTTTTGTTGTCTGTACTTTCAAGAATGTTATAGACCAGTCTGTGCTTCGGATTATCCAGCCGGAGTAGTACCGGAATTCTGGCAGACTTGTCCTTATTATCCACTGCCACCACCTCCTGTATCACCGGCTTTACTTCCTGCTCCATAAAAATCATACATAACACGGTTACTGATATCCAGTTCCCCCTGGGATTTTGCCTGATAAAGCACGGTCAGCATATATGCCTTATGGTTATGAACTTTGGTCACCTGCTTTTGATATTGGTCAATCGCATAATCAATATCACATCGGTTCAGTTTCAAAAGCCGTGATTTCACAACCGCAGCCGGTTTGTCCTCTCCCATTACCCGCAGCATCGGTTTATGGGTATTTAAAATATCATAAAGCACATCTTTGACCGTGTTGATTGATTTTTCCTGCGAAGCAGAAACATACTTCGGTTCCAGCTCATAATGCTGCTCTATAAACTCCATCGAATAGTCCTCACGCATCACCTCCTGATCCTGATATTGATTAAGATTAGGATTTAATATATTAGTCTTTATATCAGGATTTATATTATAGTCTTTATTATTGTTACCCCCATTTGCGTTGCTACCGTAACCGTTATTACCGTTACCGTTGCTACCGTTAGCGTTACTACCGTAAGGGGGGTAACGGTCATCTTTACCGTTAGTACCAAAAGGGGGGTAACGGTGATTTTCATCTTTTTCTGCAGCCGGATCGCTGATATTTTCAGACGAAACCTGTTTATTCTCTTCTACAGATAAATCCGCCTGCCGCTTCTTTTCTGCTCTTGTCAGATTGTTACTGGAAACCGTTCCATCGCAGCTATGATATAGTGTATGTGGTCCGAGATCTGGTTCATCCAACAACTCATACTCAGCCCGCCATACACCATTATCCGGCATAAAGTGAACCTTCAAGTATCCAAAATCTTTTAATTCTTTCCACGCACTGTCAAATGCCTTTTTCCCTTCTTTGGTCAGATTTCGGAAATCTTCTTTTGTCCATTTCTTATCCGGCATGGAGATATATGCCTGTATGACCAGATACAATCCTTTTGCTTTCAAAGAAATATTCACATCTCTGGTTATTTCATTTTGAACGACTGTAAAACCCTTTTTACTTCGGAAGAAACCCTCTGCCATGATATCACCTACCTGCCATCGAATGGTTGATCCTCATCTGCAACAGATGAAAAATCACTTTCTTTATTTGCCGGTTTTTCCGCACTTTTCTTCTGTGCAAACTCAACCTCTTCTGTAATGATACTAAATCCATAAACTTTGCTTCCCTCTTTGGTTGTATAATTATTGTTCTGTACCCGCCCAATAACCAATACACGAGAGCCGCTGTGAAAATATTTCTCGACAAATTCAGCCTGCTTTCCAAATGAGGTGCAATGAAAGAAGTCCGCATCCGCATTTGACTTCTGCTTTGTCTTTCGATTGACCGCAAGATCAAATTTGGTAATAACAATGTCCGTTCCATCCTCATTTTTCTTTCTTGTCGTTTTGGGATTTCTCGTCACATTTCCCAGTAAAATAATCTTATTCATTTTGTCCGCCTCCTCTCTTTTGTTTCCATTCATCCAATAACTCTAAAATGATTTTCATCATTTCCTCTTCTGTGGTTTCTTCCTCAAAATACTCTGACAGCCATTCATTTCTCAGAGTAATTTCTTTTTTCTTTTTCTGCTTGGGTGTCGAAAAAAGATACTCTTCCAATCTATCGGCATCTAATTTCCCCTCCAAGCTGAATTTCTTTATCTCATTTGCCTGTATTGTCGATATTTTCTTTCCATACCGGCAAATAGCATCATAAACCATACCCTGCTCTTCTTCCGGAAGAACAGACAGGCTGACACCTTGAACCAATCCAAGCTGCTTATTATCTACCAAAGCCAGCAGATCATCACTTAATCTGGCAAGCCATATATAACGCTGAATCATCTTATAATTTTCGCCACTTTCCTCGGACATCATCTTCAAGCTGTTTCCTGCCTTGCCCTGATTCTTCATGGCATCATACTTGATTTTATATGCCTTTGCTTTTTCACTCGGCTGGATGTTTTCCCGCTGAATATTGGAATCTACCATAACTACGCTGGCTTCATCGTTATCCATTTCTTTCACAAATACCGGCATTGTTTCTAATCCAAGCACTTCACATACGTGCTTCCTGGTATGCCCGGAAATAATCTCATAACCGCCTTCTTTGCGTTTTCGGACAATTCCCGGCACCAGTACACCATGCTCTCTGACACTTTCAATCATCTCTGCCAGTTCCTCATCGGAACGAATCTGAAACGGATGGTTATGAAATTCATGAAGTTCAGAAAGTGGAATCTCTTTCACATCTCCTGCTTCAGCAGCTTTTTCAGTTTCCCTTCCACCAAAAAGGTCATCAAAGCTCGTTAATTTCACTTTTTCCAAAGCCTTTGTCCTACTCATGAGCGATTACCTCCTTTGTCAGTTTCTCGTAAGCCTGCGCCACCGGATGTTTCTTATCCAATGTAAAGATACTCACTCCTGCTGCTGATGTTTCAGCGGCTTTTACCGAAAATGGTATTTTACTTTCAAAGATAGGAATGGATTCCCCATAATATTTCTTGATAAGTTCCATAATGTCTTTGGCATAATTAGTTCTCGCATTCAACATAGAAATCAAAATCCCTTCAAACTGAATCTGCGGATTCAAATGCTTTTTCACACGGTAAATGGTTGTGATTAACTGCTCCAATCCTTTTACCGGAAGATAAGCTGCCTGCACCGGAACCAATACACGATCCGATGCCGTAAGCGAATTGACCGTTATCATTCCCAAACTCGGCATACAATCGATGAGAATGTAATCATAAAAATCTCTCATGCTTTCCACATATGTTTTTAGAACAAACTCTCTGCTCATAGCATTTACAAGAGAAACATCCACTCCTGACAAGTCAATGTTGCATGGCATAAGGTCAACTCCTTCTTCATGGTGAATAATTCCTTTTGTCACATCCACATCCTTGTCCATGATGATCTGCTCCATAATACTTGGAAGTGCAATCTCCAGTTCATCCGGATTTTCAATTCCAAGACTCTGTGACAAATTTCCTTGTGGATCTGCGTCAATGACAAGCACTTTCTTTCCTTCTCTTACTAATCCAACTCCAAGATTTACGGTTGTGGTAGTCTTGGATACACCACCTTTTTGATTGCATATGGCGATTACTTTACACATAATTCTGACCCTCCGTATTTTTTTGGTTATTTTTCATTTCGATAAACATCTACATATAGTCGTTTATACTTTCCATTCGTTCTTTCTATAGAACTAAAATTTGAGATATTTCTTACCTGCCACCGGCAATCTCGCTGTATTTTCTTTAAAAACCAGCGAAGTTCCTTTTTGGTGCCAGATAATCTTACCTTTAACATCTCCATCACCACCTTTCATATAAATTTTCTCTATAACACAAAAAACCCTTTCCAAAATGATTTCTCATTCTGAAAAGGGTTTTAACCTTTTTATGATTCTCTTTTCGCAGGTGCATAAATTATTATCATGTACTGAAACGTATCAAAACTTGTATATTTGTAGCACTAATTGTAGCACCATGTAGTATCAATACTGTTGAAACGCCTTATTTTCGGCACTTTACTTATCCAATGACTTCAATGTCGGGAGCTTTTTCGCTCCTGCTGTAAAGAGCTGTAAGATGATTTACATTTCTTTAAATCATTACAATATTTTCTTTAGCAAGCTGTACTAAAATAACCAAA
>OJNH01001603.1_pt1 | contig 17166 bp, 26 predicted proteins | sample 1597361 | NCBI WGS metagenome assembly OJNH01 (sample SAMEA2452136, study PRJEB22498) | human gut metagenome | biome: human feces; feature: human gut; material: feces | place: Australia | collected 2012
CAGTATCCTATTTTCATTATAGGCTGAGATAAGCTTTCATGATTCGTTGACAATTGAATAAAGCAAATAACGATTTTCGCATGGTTGTGATAAAATTGGAAATTTTTGGTAATTATAAAATTAACAGAGAATACTATGTTGTAAAAATATCAATAAATTTTCAAAGAAAGGATTGCGTGGTATGAGAATCACAAAAGAACAACAAAATAAAATGGAAAATCCATTACTGGATAACCGACAATTCAGAGATAAGTGTGTCGGAAGATATGAAGTTTTAGAAAAGGTTAAGAAGTTGGTGCTGTTACCTGGAACTGAACTTGCAACAATAAATCAGGTGGCAGAATATTATTCTACATATTGTGGCGATAACGGTGGTGAGGATAACATTATCACTTCCGATGGAATCAGAAAAATATACTCTCGGCATAAAGAGGAATTGGACTCAGATGGCACATATCTAAAAGGTTATAAAGATTTTCTAATAGGACACGACGTCACATTAGAAAATTTCAAAGGAAAATCAGTAGTGACGTATACTTCTGGCATGAAAATAGAAATACCAAATAGAGGCATTAGGGTATTTTCCCGTAGAGCAATTCTTAGAATCGGAATGCTATTACAGGATTCGGCGGTAGCAAAAGAAGTAAGATCACAACTTCTTAATATAGAAGAAAAGGCATCTCCGGAAGTAAAAGTTCAGGATATCCAGGAAGAGCAGCGACTGATGCTGAATGTTGGAATGGCATATGCAAGCGGAGATATCAACGCGATGTTGAAGGCTACAACAGAATATAATGCTTTTCAGAATAGGCACATTGAAAAATTAGAAAATGATAACAAAGCATTAGCAGGAGAAGTTCTTGATTGGGGAGATCGAAGTAAGTTAAATGCTGGAGTAAGACAACTTTCTGCGGTTACAGGTATACCACATGGGAAAGTTTGGAATGAACTATATAAAAACTTACAGTACAAATACGGGATTTGCTTGAAACAAAGAGGAAGCACGCCATATATTCAGTGGATCAAAGAAGAGGAATGGTCAAACGTTTTAAGAACGTTTTGTGCTATGTGTGAAGCTTATAAGCAGTCTCCTACAGATATGTTCCAACAAACGACACCAAAGATTAAGGTAAGTTAAGAATAACATACATATTTTATCATTCCACGCTGTAGAGTGATGGAAACTGTCTTATACTTTCCAGTTCAAAGAAAGTAAAATACTGTTATATGAGGAGAGTGAGATTATGTCAAGAGCAGTGACAGCAATACCATATCAAGTGAATAGTTGTGTTAGTGGAAATATTATAAATTTTCCAACAAAAAGCAGAGAACGTAGATGTTCAACTGAGATGTCTTTTTTGCAAAATGATGAAGAGATTCGGGCAGTATACAATGTTTTTCATGGTTATATCGCAAATGCAACTACATTGAAAAAAGAGAAGAACGCAAGACGTAATCTCACAATGTTTGTATGTGCTATAAATATTGGGTTACGAGGTGGAGATTTTTGTAAGTTGAAATGGTCAGATGTTTTTGATCATGTTTGGAATATAAAAGAAGAGAGTGAATTTGTTCCGGAGAAAACAGAAAGAAGAGATAAAAACGGAAATGTAACCAGTAGAAAATACGTGAAGTTAAGATTTAATCAGAATTTTCGAGATACGATTAGCGAATATCTAAATTGGTTGAAATTTTGTGGATGCAATCCTGATTTAGATGATTATATATTTGAGTCTAACAAAGGTAATCATATTGATGAGAAAGCGTGGTATAAGATCGTAGAAAGATATAGGATGGAAGCTGGTATAAATAGGAAAATTGGAACCCATGGATTAAGAAAAACATATGGACATAGATATTATATGTCTCATCAGAATAAGGAAGAAGCCTTGATTGATTTGATGGGGATATTTGCTCATTCAGATATGCGAATTACATTAAGGTATATTGGTATTATGGGCGAAAGAATCGCTGCTAACCAGGAACGAATGTGTATGTCATATGACGAAGATTAAAGACAAGATTATGATAGCAACCTTATTTTTGGTTGCTATCATCTAATGTGATCACATCTGTGATTTCACAATTTAAAGCTTTACATATTTTTTCAAGCGTTGTGAAATCAATTTTGGTGGTTTTATTTTTACATAAATTATTAATGGTAGGAAATGTTATACCAGTTTCTTTAGAAAGCCAGTATTGACTTTTACCAAGTATATCAAGAGTATCTTTTAAAATTATTTTCATGGTTTATACCTCTATAATTCAAGTTGATTTATTATTAAAAGTTCATCTTGATTATAACAACAATGAGCATTTTTAGCAATATATAAAACGAATGATATATATTACTAAAAATATGTGAAAATAATAATATATATATATACTTGACAATATATAAAACATAACATATAATGAAAATATCAAAGGCAAATGACGATAAAGAGAAAGGAGGATACGGATAATGAATATGAGGATAAAAAGATTTGATATTGTAATGGTTAATTTCGGATCAGATGTTTTAGATGGTGAGCAAGGCGGTATTAGACCAGCGGTTATTGTACAGAATAATTGTGGGAATACTTATGGTTGTACTACACTTGTCATGCCATTAACAACACGATTAAAAAAGATTTACCAGCCTACTCATACAATTATATATAGAGATAACGATAATAACTTATCATATAATTCGATGGTTTTAGGAGAATGTTTGAGGCAAATATCAGAACAACGTATCCTTAAATATGTCGGATCAATTAAAGATATAGATACTAAAAAAGAAATTAAAAGGGTGTATGATGCTAATTTCGGGAAGGATGTGGAATAATGAAATATGTAATTATGACAGCGGAAGAAGCGATGAAGCATCTTGGAAAAGATGCTAAAGTTTTGGTGTTTACACAGGATTTAGAAAAAGGAGAAGATGTTGTAAGTTTCACAAAAAAGAGAAGTAATGAATGTAAACAAATGTTGCAGGAAGCTGAAACTATAGGAAGAGTATATGATGATTTTATAAATCAGTTAAGAGTATTTACTGCAAAGCAAAGTAACATCGTCAATTATAGACCAATTGGAAAACTCAGCACTATTATGATACATGATGTTAAAGATCTGGAATAAAATTTCCAATATTTACCACTTGAAACAAAATATAAAAACTATTAAAATTTTGTTAAAAGTGGTAAAAAGTAGAAGTTTTACTTGTATATTAAAAAACAAACGGATGTTCTAAAAATATCTTGACGCAAACGCTTGTTTGGTGTATAGTAAAGAAGAACAGAAAAAAGAAATCTAGCTTCTAGGTATTGGTAGTACCGTAAAAACTAGATTTCTTACATAATGAATTAAGCAGTAACAATAAAGAGATATAATATAAGTTGGTAGCAAATATTATATCTAAATAAAATGCTACATAAACATAATAAGACACATTATCAATATTTGTCAAGTTTAATCGTAGCGATTCTGCAATAAGATTTCCAATTTTTTGAAATTGAAAATTGAATATAGGTTTATAAAGAAAGATTGTGTAAATTTTTACACGGTGTATTTAGTATACACTTTTTCAGGATCATTAGTTCAGTTGGTTAGAACGTCCGGCTCATAACCGGGAAGTCCTGGGTTCGAATCCTAGATGATCCATTGATGATAAACAAATAAAAACAAAGAAAGGATGATAAATTATGTATTTATTATCAGATGGAAAAAATTATGCCATGAAGAATCCATTTAACGAAAATGACTGGTTGTTGACAACTTCACCAGTTAAAGCTACACGGCTGAGTTATAAGCAGGCGAGAAGTCTTGTAAATAGAAAGGGTAAACGTTTCAATCAGTTCCGGAACATGAGCTTAGTTGATGCTGGAGATGGAGAGGAGCAAGACGCAAATCTTAAAGCTAAAAGTAATGCAAATGTTTATGTTGGTAAAAATGATGTTAAACTTGATGAAATGATTCTTGATCAGATTATAAATGAAGCAAATAAAGTTATTGGATTGGCTGCATTTGGAAATACGGAGTTGATACAGTACAAAGAACAGTTAGAAATAGCATTGTCAAAATATGACAGTGCGGAGAGTGATGTTCTTCATTCTCTTGAAAAATATAAAATTGATCATAATGGGAAGAATCCACAAGCACATAAAATGGCAAAGATTGCATATCTTCTTGATGATATTCGGGATAAACATAAAAAGATTAAACAGTGTTTGCGTTATGTAGAAGTAATGCAAGATGCAATCACACATAAATACAATTTACATAAATTAAAATACGAATTGAAAAAAGTAGAATATGAGGAATACAAAGGGAGAACAGAATATTATGATATAGCGTTAAATATTCTGGAATAAATAAGGTAGGTAAATATAATGACAGATGAACAGATTAAGGAAGGATTAAAAAATCTCACAGAAGAGCAAAGAGAAATCATAAATGAATATTGTGCAGATGAAATGAAAGAGTTGAAGAAAATAAGTCATTTCGCATGGGAAAGGTTTGGACTTCCTTTTTCTGTTCGTGATGACTTGTATAGCGATGCTTTGAAAGTTTTAATGGAAAGCATACTAACTTATGATGGAAGTAGAGGAGCAAACTTTAAAACTTTTTTGAGCAATAACATCAAACTTTCAGCAAGTGAGTGGTATCGAGACAACTATCTACGCTCAAAACGAAATAATTTAAAGTTGGATGTAAATGGAAATATCGAAAGAGACGAGAATGGAAATCCTATCATCGTACAAAATTTATCTTTTGACGCACCTACAGTGTTAAACGATGATGAAATGGATTTAAAAGAGAAAATACCAGCTCCAGAAGTATCAAAAGAAAATGTTTCAATTAATTTACAAAATTATTTGGATACTTTATCTGAAATGGAATCAACTATAGCTTTATATATTTTGGATGGATATAAGTTGAAAGAAATTAAAGATATTTTGCATATTTCTGATAAACAACTCGAACGATATAAAAGAAATATGAGTACTTTTGAGAGGTATCGACTGTTAAAACACGATGATTATATTGGAAAGGAAATGGAGGATAAAGAGATGAGCGTAGGATATACAACATTAGAGAAAAGTAAACCAGATAGACAGAGTATTGCTTCAATTATTAAGAAAATAAATAACCTTACAATTAGATTTGATCATCCACTTCAAAGAGAATCAGAACAGTGGAGTAACGTAATGAAAGGGAATTTAATTTCTGATATATTACAGGGTAATCCTTTGCCAGAATTGGTTTTTGCTGAACAAATTGTACATGGTATTGCTATTATATGGGATCTGGATGGTAAACAGAGATGTTTAACTTCATATAGCTTCTCTAACAACAATTTTAAAATTTCCAAAAATATAAGAAGATCGTTAATTTCATATCAGAGAATTTTAAAAAATGAGAAAGGAAGTCCCATATTAGACGAGAATGGTTTCCCGACAACAGTTAGAGAAGAATTTGATATAAGAAATAAGAAATTTTCTGATTTGCCAGAAGAACTCCAGGATAAATTTCTTGATTATAACTTTGAGATAGTTCAATACCTTAACTGTAGTGCAGAAGATATTGCGTATCATATTGCGAGATACAATGAGGGAAAACCAATGAACGCTCCTCAGAAAGGTATTATTAGATTGGGTGAACAGTTTGCAACATTAGTTAAGGGAATATCAGCAATGCCGTTTTTTAAAGAAAAGGCAAATTACACAGTAAGAGAATCGATCAATGGAACTATAAACCGTGTAGTTGTAGAAAGCATTATGAGCACGAATTTTCTTGATGATTGGAAAAAAAATCAAGAAAAAATGTGTGAGTTTTTGAGAGAAAATGCAACGGAAGAAACATTTGACAATTTTGAAGATATGGTAAATCGAATTACGAAAGTAGCAGATGATATCACATTTGATAAATTTAATTCAAAAGATTCAATGGTTTGGTTTGGATTATTTGGTAGATTTATAAATACTGGATTTGATGATGAAAAATTCGTTGAGTTTGTGGCTGAGTTTTCTCAGTCATTACATAGTAAAAAAGTGAACGATATTTCATATGATGATATTGTAGAAAGCACAAAGTCAACAAAGGATAAAAATGTCATAGTCGCAAAAATTGAAATTCTTGAGTATTTAATGAAAGAATATTTTTGCATTGAAGAGAATGATAATGAAGTAATTTATGATGGAATAGGTTGTGATGCATCGAATAGCGAAATTGAAAATCTGGATATAGTGAATGATGGTAAAGAAGAAGATACAAAGAGTTTAGAAGATGAGGTGAATTCCGAAAGTGTTATGGACGTTAATGTGAAAGCAAATGGAGAAGATATAAACGCAGGAGATACTATTTCAACTATTGATTTTATAAAAGAAAATGTAACAGAGAATGTTAATGAAGAAGATATTGAGTTCTACAAGGACATGGTTGACGATTGTGTGAAAGTAGATTCTCCGGTATATGTAAGTTGTAAAACTGCATTGATTGCATTAATGGCATATGCTTGTCAGAATGAAACAGATGAGAAATTCGAGAAATGGATTGAGCAGTATAAATATCAGACAAATTTTAGTAGATCACAGAAAGTTAATTACATGTATATGAAAAATAATTTTGATAAAATGTGTAGAGAGGAAGGATAAAAATGGCATTTTATATTTGTAAAGTAATTAAAACATGGCAAAATCCGTATGATAGTGGATGGTCTTTAACTAAACCAAAAGAAATTTTAATTAAACCCGGATTAACTGTATTGGTTGGATGTAACGGAGCAGGAAAAACAACATTATTAAATAACATCAAAGAACAATTAAATTGTGAGAAAGTTCCATGTTATGTATATGATAATTTACATGACGGCGGTACTCATTCAATAGCAAATGCTATTTCTTATGAAGATGTGAATTTTGCTTTGCGAATGATGACATCATCTGAAGGTGAAGTAATCCAAGGAAATTTTGGTCGAATGCTTGGTTATGTTAGAGAATTTTTGAAAACAGGTAAAATTAACAAAAAAGAAAATAGAATTTTAGATGATTTTCAAAGTTCAATTGATTTTAAACAGAGTAAAAACAACGAATCTGAATTGACAAACGAAAGGTGGTTATTATTAGATGCCATTGATTCTGGATTATCTGTAGATGCCGTTGTAAATGTGGTAGATGTATTAAATTTCATTTTGAAAGACGCAAAGAAAATTGGAGTTAATTTGTTTATTGTAATTACAGCAAATGAATATGAGCTATGTAGAGGAAATAAGTGCTTCGATGTCAATTCTGGAGAATACATTGACTTTAAAGATTATGAGGATTATAGAAAATTTATTCTCAAAAGTAGAGAAAAGAAAGATAAGAGATATGAATAATGTTAAGTGTATATGATTGTAAATATGATATTGATGATAAAATACTGTCTAAAGTGAATTATATCAATGATTCAAGAGATAAAATATAGGGAATTATTTGTGGAGTTCACGTAGAAGTAGATGACTATACAAAAAAAAGTATAAGCTATGAATTAAAATTCAAAAGCGAAAAAACAAATGGATATGCTACAGGATATGTGTTTGAAGATCAGATTATAGAATTGAAAGAAAAATGTAATAAAACAAATATGATAAACATGGATGATCTTATTGCAGATTTTGTAGATCTTGCTAAAAGAGAACAGCTTCTCATAAGTAAAAATACGAAGCAAAATGATTTACTAACACAGATTATTGGAATGATTGTGAGAAGAAAATTTTCATGAAATATAAGAAAGGATGATGACAAAGAATGAAACCATACGATGTAGGATTAATTTGTGGTAGGTTTCAGACCTATCATATCGGTCATGAGTCACTCATAAACATGGGAATGCAGTTATGTGACCGTATTCTTATTTTAATCGGGTCATCACAGGAATGTGGAACTGGAAGAAATCCTCTTAACATCAATACCAGGACAAAGATGTTAAAAGAAATTTATGGTGATTCGCCCAACATTATGATTTATGGGCTGGCTGATATGACGGACGAAAATGATATTCGCCCAGAGTGGGGTAAATATCTTCTGGGAAATGTAGACAGATATGTTTTTAAAGTCCCAGAATTGATGATTACAGGAAACGATGAAGAGAGGAATAAATGGTTTGCGGATGAAGATGTAGTTAATATGTCGCAGCTCATCGTAAACCGCGGAAAGATAAAAATTTCCGCTACTATGGTAAGAGAAATGATGGTAAGAGATGACAGAAAAGAATGGATGAAGTGGGTAAATCCAAAGTTACACAAAATGTACGATGAGATTCGCCGAGAACTCATGTCCGTTCCGTTCTATCAGGAGATGTTCACGAAAATGAAGAGGTGATTATTATGTTGGTTGTAGATGAGTGGTAAGTAAATGGAGATGCTCTTAGATATAGATGGTTGAATTTGACAACTGCATCACTTCTCAGAGAAACTTATCCATCAAAAGAACAAGCAGAATATTGGTTAAAAACCATGTGTGGCTGTTGGACATTGGAAAAGTTGGATGTAGACGAAATTCATATTTTAACAAGGTAAGAGGAAAATCATGGCTAATAACATAGGATATTTAACAAGTAAACTTACTCCAGAACATCAGGAAATATATACCCCCATATTATGCTGTTGAACCAATTGTAAAATATATACCAAAGCAATATAAAATCTGGTGTCCTTTTGATAAAGAATGGTCTGCATTCTATCAAACTTTTAAAAATCTTGGATATAATGTAGTCAAATCGCACATAGATGATGGAAAAGACTTCTTTATATACGAGCCGGATGAATACGACATAATAGTTTCTAATCCGCCATTCAGTATAAAAGACAAAATACTTGAACGATTATACGAATTAGATAAACCATTTGCCGTATTGCTTCCATTAAACTCATTACAAGGGAAGTCCAGGTACAAATTTTTCTCAAAAGGTGTCCAGCTTTTATCATTTGACCAGAGAATAGGTTTTCATAATAGATCAAATATGAATTTGGCAATAGAGGGAAGTCCATTTGCAACAGCATATTTTTGCAAGAATATATTACCAAATGATTTAATTATAGAAAAAATAAATAAATATAATAAAAAACTATTATAAAACAGGAGATTAAAATAATGGATAGACAAAAAGTATATTGCCATTGGGATTTGGTTAGATTCATTTCTGAAAAAGCACTTGAAGAGCATTGTGTAAGTGTTGAAGATGTTATGGGACAAGTCATTTTGAATTAATGATTTACTTATACAAAGATGGTAAAAAATATAATATTATTCAAATATACAAATCAGAAAAAGAAAATGATTTTGATTTATATACTTTTGATAGCTTAGATGATCTGAAAGACTTTTGGGAAAGTTTATTTTACAAACATCCATAATATAAAGAACGTCCATATGTAAAAGTCGAAATGCAGAAAGAAACCAAATAACTGTTGCGAAAGGGAGATTCAGATAGATAAAAGTTATCTATTTGGATATGAATGCTTAAAATATGGGATTCAGTGTTTCAAGAAAAAATTGAAGAACTAAAGAATCCTAATTTTTTGAGCAATCATGAGAATCCTAAAAGTAGAAGATATAATAATGAATAAATTAGAACAGGTAACGTTAAGTGAAGAAAATGTTCATTATATCAGCATGTCAGAAGAACAGTTTCAAAAATTAAAATTATCGAAAAAGCAATGGAAATATCTGGAAAGTAACGAAACCGGATATAAGCAGAACAATATTGTATATGGCATGATGGTGATGAGAGATGACAGTATTGCAGAGTGTTTATCACCATTTGTATTTCGATTTTGTGTAAGAATGCAGATTACAAAGAAAAATAAAGAATACAGAATTATTGCAAATCCATTTGCGATCCTCAAATCTGTGAAATTTGAAGAGTTATACCAGCTTTTTTCTTCCATTTATAAAGGAACGTCCTATTATGAAGCTACTCATAATTATATGAAAGATTCCGGTAAAACTTCAGAAGATATTTATAAGGTGATTTATTTCAGTGTTGCACATAATTTAAGCATGTATGTAGGATTAGCGTTCGCTTCCTATTTTAATAGGGAAATATCAAGTGATAAAAAACTGGTAATGCAAGAATATAAAAAAACTTGCGATTTTGAAGAAGATTTTCGCAAATCTACTTCTGAGATCTTCCAGAAAATCTTTGCTCAATATTTGCAGGAAATAATAAATTCCCCTAAAATCACACCAATCATTCAAAAAAATTCGTTGAGTCAGTATATAAATAAATTCAGAGGTATGCAGTGTGATTACAGAACGGCATCGCTGTATCTGCTTGCATTGATCAATGAAATACGATATACACGGGAAGAAAAGGATGTAGTTTATATAGAGTGTGAGCAAAGGATGAAATTTATTACGATAGAAGAACTGCAAATGACATTGTATGAAACTTTCCCATACGAAGAAAAGAACTATTTGGATGACCTCTTGGTGAAGTGTATTGGCAGTATGTTGGGACAGAACAAATTGGCAAATGAGATTCTTTATGAGAAGAAAAGCAAGATTGTTTATCGCGGATTCAAGTGCGGAGAAAACAGTGAAGCATTATCGGATTTGTCAGCAAAAATCTTCTACGTAGGCGTAAAAAAATATTATGACGTGGCAACATTCCATGAAAAGACAGATGGAAGAAATGAGCTTTATGCACTTAATTATGATGCTTTTTTAAACGCGTTTATGATGTTTTTATATGAATATAATTTGCTTGGAGATGTAATAACAAAAGATGAATTTCGTATATATTCAGAAATGTTTCGTAAGAAAAATCCAGAATATCTGAATAAAAGGACACTCAATAAGGAGTTCTTTGAAGAAAATGCAGAAATGCCGGTATATCTGGAAAATCTGAAAAAATATATCAGGGAATCGGATATTTATTACTAAGAGAACATGAAGAGGTGATTATGATGAGAGCAGTAATAACGAAAAAAATTGTCGATGTTAATAGATTTGGCGAAGAATGTTTCATTGGCTATTATGTATATTTCATCCTTAACAGAAATAATAAAAGCTATAAGTGTTGCGGTCGCATTAAAGACATAGAAAATGAATGGTTTTCCATTGAAGACGTGAGAATTGATGATATGAATGTGTCCGATGTCTTGATTGTTAAATATGAAGAAGTACAAGATGGAGTATTGAGCGGGTTTTGACATATTCAATATGAACTAAAAAGAGAGGTATTAACAAATGAAAGTGTATAAAGAAAAACAGTATCTCATTTTCGATTATGAAGATGGTCGTACTGTTAAATATGATTTTGCAACAAAAACTGCTATTGGTATTAAGGGTAAACCTGTAAAGAATTTATGCAGTCAATTAAGTGGCTTTACTTTAAATGAATTAATTGATTGTTGCGATGATGAAAAATATGCAAAATTTTTAAGATTTGTGAGAAATTCTGAAATGTATTCGCATTCTATTACAAACATTGGAACAATTCTTGATAGGATTCCTAAGTATGCTCGATTTGAACAAATCTTTTCGGCAGGTTTTGATGATATTATTAAAGATGGGAAAAGATTTATATATTCGATTAATGATATTCCAAAATCTCTTATTAAGTTATGTCGCAAATATCCCATTAAATTATCAAATAATACAGTTAAATATTATAAGGAAAATCAAGACGCACACTACATAGCTTATAACCTTGATTATATCAGTTTTGATTTTAATGATATTTATTCTGTATGGGAAAGAAGAAATAATATTGTTTTGACATTAGATAAACAGAGATGCGGATTTTCATATTCATATTCTGTGTGTACAAATGGTAAAAAAGTACAATTAAAAATTGAAACTGGCAAAAATGATACTATTCGTTCAGAAGCATCTTGTAATAAGAATGATAAATTTGATTTTAATAAAGGATTAGAACTTGCAAAAAGACGTTTAATTGTAAAGTTTTTAGCGAAAAAAGTAGAAGATTATGCTAAATCAATGTAAATAATAATTGTTTTCAATTAAAATATGGGGAACATATCTTTGTAGGAATACTTACATATCATAGCGATTCGCTAAAAATTCAAAATTTTGAAACTGAATAAAGAAAAAAGTAGAAACAATAAAATGATATTTTCTTACGTGGTTGCAAACACTAAGAAAATAAGCAATTTTATAGAACAAAGAAAGGAATTAGCAGTAAATAGTATAGAGTCATTATAGAACACTTGTATAAAGTACAATATGATAAAAATTATATTTGTTATGATGAATTGGTGGTGAATAAAAATAATTAAGGAAATAATGACAAAACATGATATAAAATTAATTGTGTCAGATGATGGGAAGATATTTAGATCTACTGATATGCATGAATATGTTCATCATATAGATAAAGCTGGATATCATTCGATTGTTGTAAAACGATATCATAGATATTTGGTTCATAGACTTGTCGCTAAAGCATTTTTAGTTGATTATGATGAATTAAAAGATGTTCATCATATAGATGAGAACAAAAGCAATAATAACTTAAGTAATTTGAAATGTATAGATAAAGGATTGCATCAAAAATTACATAAGACAAAGTATTCTAAAATAAAACGTTGTGTTGTATGTGGAAAAGAATTTGAACCACCTCCAACAAAACGCAATAGAAATAAAGTATGTTCTAATGAGTGTAGATTATTATATCTTAAATCTCATAATGCTCAATATAAGATTCCAATAGAACAATTATCGATTGATGGAGAAGTAATAAAGGAATGGAATTCCGCAAGAGATGTTCAAAATGAATTAGGATTTTTTGAAAGCAATATAAATAAATGTTGCAATGGTCATATAAATACATATAAAGGATTTAAATGGAGATATGCTAAGAAATAAAAATTCTATGAAATTATTGAAAAAGAAATATCTTTAATATTATAAATAAATCAACAATATTATTTGTTTAAAATTTGATTATTTGTTACTTGAAAGAAATATATCAACAGAGAATCAATGAAGATATTAGTAAGATTGGAGGTATAAATATGATTTTTGAAGTTATTCGTACATCGGACTTAGGTGGTAAAAAGATACCATATGAAAAATGTATTAGAGTTAAACTAAAATAGGTTGACAGACGAAAATTTTTGACGCCGGAATTATACGACAAAAATAAACCTTCTAATTGTAAAAAGTGGTTTGATGATGGAACAAATCATAGAACAGAAGATAATTGTATTGCACGTGATATTGGAGAAATTGAAGTATGGGGAATGGAAATTAACTCATTAGAAGAATTATTAAATTTTATAAATGAAACTGATGAAGAAGTTATTATATCGACATAATTAGTTGATTATAAAACTACATGTTTAGAAATATATGACGATTGGAGAGAACAATAGAAATGAGGAAAATAAATATGAAAGTTGTATATGAAGCAGATGATGGAACACGATTTGATAATGCGGTTGACTGTGAAGATTATGAATGGAAGTTAAAACATCCGACGATAAATAAAATTAAATTATACGATAGCAATGATGAAGAGCTTTTTGATATTTTCAATGATGTTACATACGAAAATGCAGATAAAGTAGTTGTTCCAGACGAAGAATGTGTAAGTGAGTTACATTTATTTACTGAATATACTGGATATCATAGTTATGATACCATTGATTCGCCTGGAACATGGGTGTTTGGTACAACAGGATATATGAAAGAATAAAGGAGAAGATAATGAAAGAAAGAGCGTTAGCACATGTAGAAAAAATTGAATGGATTAGACCGATTGAAGGTGCTGATAATATTGAACTAATTGGAATTTTAGGATGGGTTTGCATTAGTAAGAAAAATGAATTCAATGTAGGAGATATGGCGGTTTATATCGAAATTGACAGTAAATGTCCTGAAACAGATGAGAGATTTGCATTTTTGGCAAACAAAAAATTTAAAGTTAAGACTATGAAACTTGGTAAATTTAAAGTAATTAGTCAAGGACTAGCGTTACCATTATCACTTTTTCCAGAATTACAAGATAAGAAAATTGGTGATGATGTAACAGATGCGTTAAAAATTACATATGCGTCCAAGGAAGATGCAGCAAGAAAAACTAATAAGATTGATCCAAATGCTAAATATGTAGCTATGATGAAGAGAAGAAAGAAATTATTTTCTTATCCATGTATTCAAAGAATTATGAAATATAATCTTGGTCGTAAATTGATGTTTCTGTTGTTTGGTCGAAAAAATGACAATCCTAAAAAGTTTCCTGATTGGATCATAAAGACAGATGAAGTACGAATTGAAAATGTACCTTTTTATCTTCAGAGCACAGAAAAATGGATTAAAACAGAAAAATGTGATGGTACAAGCTGTACATTTGCAGTAGATAGATTAAAAAAAGGTAAAAATAAATTTGATTTTATTGTATGTAGTCGAAATATTAGACAAGCAGATAGAGATCAAGAGTGTTATCACGACTCAAATATTTATTGGGAACTTGCCGATAAGTATAATATCAAAGAAATCCTTACTCAATTTGCAACAGAGAATAATTACAATAGAGTAGTGTTACAAGGAGAAGGTGTTGGATCAGTTCAAGGTAATCCGTATAAATTTGAAGAGAATAAATTGTTTGTGTTTAATTTAATTATTGATGGTGTAAGGCTTGGGACAGTAGAAATGACTGATTTCTGCAAGACACATGGATTAACAAGTGTACCAATTATTGATACTGCTTATGTATTGCCTAAAACTATGGAAGAAATGAAGATTGAAGCTGATGGATATAGCAAATTAAATCCAAAAGTTAAAAGAGAAGGATTTGTTTATAGGTCACAGGACGGTAAAAAAAGTTTCAAAAATGTTAGCCGTGAGTATTTATTAAAACATAACGAATAAAAGGAGAAAATAAATTATGAAGATTAAATCAATTAACAATGTAGAAAAATTTTTTAAGGTAGTGGACAGTTGTGAAGGAAAAGTAGAACTGGTAACAGGAGAAGGAGACAGACTGAACCTCAAATCCAAACTATCACAGTATGTATCTCTGGCAAACATCTTCTCAAACGGCGAAATTCCGGAACTGGAGATTGTTGCATATGAAAGATCAGATATTGACAAACTGATGGAGTATATGATCAGCCGGTAGGAATGGAGAATGAGTAAATGAAGGTTAAAAAGTTATTATTTAAAGTTTTTGGAATTTTGATTGTAGCATCAGGTTTTGTTGGAGCTGCTTTTACATTTTGGTCATTACTGTTAAAACCATTATACAATTTATATATTGGAATTAGATATGGAATGAAAACAATTCAATTTGTTTGGTATATAGTTAAAATAATGATCGCAACACCAGTGACATATTTTGTTTTCTACTTATGTGCTGCAATTGGTATGTATGTTTATCAGAAACACAAAACTTGTAAATAAACAATGAAAGGGTGTGATAATTATTGCAACAATCAGAGATCCGACGTAGACAATACTCAGATAACGGTCAGTCAGAATTTTCTCACCGTTATGCTTGTTGGGCGAGTAATCATAACGGATGGAGAAAAATGAAAAGAGAGAACAGGAAGTTATTCAAAAAGAAATTTCGTAGAGAAACAAATAAAGAAATTAGCGAATATATAAACGAAAGGTAAAGGTGGAAAATATGGGAATCACATGTAAAACAACAGGAAAAATGAGAAGTATGCTGAAAAAGGTTGACAATGAAGTTTTGAAAGAGAAAGAGAAAATTAAACGAGAAAAACAGAAAGATAAGCAGTAAATAAATATATACATATAGGTGTTGACTTTGTATGTTCAATTAAATGTCCAGTAAAACCAAGTTGACATGATGTTATTCGATTAAACTGACATAACATGTAGTCTACGAAAGAGGAAACAGCCTATAAAAGGTATTAAAAGGTATTGAAAGGTATTAAAAGGTATATAAATCTATGAATAAGTGGAAATTTCATAAAAACTTTAATTTTTCATTTGTCAAAGACAAAAAATAATAAAGTATTGACATATTATTTCAATATATTTCCAAAAATTGTAATTCAACATGATTCAATGTTCAATGACGATGAATATAAAGAAACTCCAGAAATTATATTGGGTTGGCTATTTTGGAATTTTACTTTCTATGCAAGCAAAGAGAAGCGATGAAATCGGTGTTTCAAATGAAAGGAGTATCAAAAAATATGTCAGATTTATATGTATATCTAATCCGTTCTAGGAATAAAGATAACAAAAATATACCTGGATTCAAAGAACGATGTGAAATAATTTTGGAATATAAAGAGAATGAAGATAAGGTAATAGCAAAATTTGAAGATTTTGCAGAAAAAGGATTACCTGGTGAAAAAACAAGATTGTATAGATCGGTCAATTCACGAAATGAAGAAAAAATCAAAGAAGAATTTATTATCCGGTTGTTAAGAGACAAAGCAAGTATGACTAAGCTTAATAGCATATTAGCTTCAGTTGCACAACAAACTCAAAATCGTGATGAAAGTAAATGGATGTTTGATTTTGACATAGACGATAAATATAAGGTAAGTGAATTTGTTGATTGTATTCATTCTTGTTCCTCTATTCCTCTTAGATATATCGATATACATAAAACTCCAAATGGATATGCGGTTATTGTTCCACATGGATTCGACACAAGAGAACTTATGGAAAAGTGGAAAGATCACTATATTACATTGAAAAAAGATGATTTATTATTTATGGATATGATCACAAATGGAGAATGAGTAATTATGAATAAAATAATTATAGTTCCTAAAAAAGTAATTTTGATCAAACGTAATCCAATTAAGCATTTCTTTAAATGTGATGATGGATTTATGTTCAAAAATTTTAGATTCCGGATACATGTAGCGAAATATAATCCAAAAGGGCAGAGGTTACACATTCAAATATGGATGCCTTTTATACACATTGTGATAGATAATAGCAAATGGGAAATTGGAAACAAATATAGATTACATGTATATCATAAAGTCCAGCGGTGTGATGTCAAGAGATAAATAATAAAAAAAGCATATATTTTTGTATATATCTTATGAAGACAAAAAACACCCACCTAAGCCCTGTCGACCAGATTTTTAAAAATGAGCAGGGCGTAGCTCATCAGCAAATAGATGAAATCTACTTTGCTGGACAGTATAGGCGGTTGTCTTTCAGCAGTCGAAAGACTAAA
>OJNH01001606.1_pt1 | contig 17131 bp, 10 predicted proteins | sample 1597361 | NCBI WGS metagenome assembly OJNH01 (sample SAMEA2452136, study PRJEB22498) | human gut metagenome | biome: human feces; feature: human gut; material: feces | place: Australia | collected 2012
AAACAGAATATATCTGACAGAACGCACCGTAGAAATACGGTGTTTTTTGTTACCCAAAATCCACAATTTCATACACAACCACAGGTTAGTACAAACACCTTGCGATTTTTTGAAAGGCTTAGAAAGGAAATTTTCCCTGATTTTCGCCCCGAGAAATGACACAAACAAGGCTTAATGTATCTTTCCTGTGGTTTTTATTTTCGGCAGGAAAGGAGGATTGCTTGCTATGCCGAGAATAAGCAAGAAGCGGAAATAAGAGTGGGCGTTGTTTCTGAATGAAAGAAATCGCATTACCTACAACGACTTTGCAGAAAATGCAGTAGTGAATGTAAGCAGAGTTTTCGCTGTGTTGTGGTGCATTGCCCAAAATATTTATCGAAAAGGAGAACAAAGAAATATGAAAATGATTGACAATGAAATGAATGTAACTGTACCTCTTGAAATTATCAAGGCAAGTGAAATCGAGCCGAAAAAAGTAAAGTGGCTGTGGTATCCGTATATTCCCTTTGGTAAGGTTACGCTGTTGCAGGGAGATCCGGGCGATGGGAAAAGCAAGTTAATGCTTTCCATTGCTGCCCTGCTCTCAAAGGGAGAACCGCTACCCTTTACAGAAACGGAAAAATATGAGCCAATGACTATCATTTATCAGACAACGGAAGATGATGCAGACGATACGGTAGTACCCCGTTTCAATTCTGCCGACGGAAACGGAGAAAATCTAATCTTCATCAAAGAAGATGAAAAGACTTTGTCTTTCGGAGATAACCGCATTCGTGAAGCGATTGAAAAGTACAATGCAAAGCTCTTAATTCTTGACCCGTTGAGTTTTGTAGTGGTATAATAAATTTGTAACACATTGTTCGAATAATATATTATAATATTACTAAAACAAGGAGAACATCACTATGTCAATACGTTACAGCGATGATTTTAAGAAAGAAGTAGTCAAAGCATATATGGCTGGAGATAAGTCGACCGTTCAAATAGCTGCTGACTATAATATTGCAAAGAGTACTATTAGCCAATGGGTTAATCAGTATAAGGAAGAATGCCTTTATACCACCAACACTACGCCTGAATCTAATGAAGCAAGGGAGATTAGAAGATTAAATCAGCTTCTTAACGAAAAAGATAAGGAAATTGCTTTCTTAAAAAAAGCAGTGGCATTCTTCGCAAAGGAAATCAATTAGTGGTATATCGATTTATCGACGATAATAAAAATATATTTGGTTTAAGATGGCTATGCAATAAATTTGGAATTAGCCCTAATTGTTACTACAACTACAAAAAGGAGGCAAAGCGGAAATATCATGAACGCTTAGCACATATCTTTGAGCTTATAAAGTATGTTTATTACAATAATAACCGTGTTATAGGCTATAGGTCTATGCGCATTTTTATTAAGCGTTATGGATATGAAGTAAGCAATACCACTATGCATAAATACATGAATAAGCAATTGAACTTATGTGCGATAATTATGCATTCCAAGCCAGGCTATAAAACAGGCAAAAAGAATAAAATTTTTGACAATCTCTTAAACCAGAAATTTACTGTCGACTGCAAAAACAAAGTATGGTGTACAGACTTCACATATATGCGACAGCCAAATGGGAAGTTCAGATACAACTGTTCAATTATTGATTTGTATGATAGGTCAGCTGTCGCCTCATTAAACAGTGATTGTATTAATACTGATTTGGCAATAAATACTCTGAAGACAGCCCTTAAAAAGGAAAAACATCCTAAAGTGATTTTGCACTCAGATCAGGGAGTTCAGTTTACCTCATGTGAATTTGTAAATTTCTGTAAAGACAATAATATAACACAAAGTATGAGCAAGGCTGGCTGTCCTTATGATAATGCTCCGATGGAAAGATTTTATAATACTTTCAAAAGCAATTTTTATAACGTAACTTCATTTTCAAATGTAGAGGTGATGGATGAACTAACTACTAAATACATAAATTGGTACAACTATGTTCGCCCTCATTCACACAATAATTATTTAACACCAATGGAGGCTCGTTACAAATAGGTATTTATCGAACAAAGTGTTACAAAAAAGCTTGACCAGTACAAACACAACTGCACAATTGATACTTGAAAAAGAAGCGCACGATCCAAGTGGTGATTTTTGCATGAAACAAGGAGCGGATGGACTTTTCTGTGCAGAGATTGGCTCTGGAACCTGGACTGTTTCATATTTAAAATAAAACATTTTTTTTAAATGTGTAATCTTCGCAAAAAATTAAAAAAACCGTAAGAATCACTTCCTTGTGTTTGACACATCGCTGTGCTATAGTAAAAGAAAAAGCTGTGTCGAAAGATGCAAAACAGTGCAGTCAAATGTGATGCGCATGGGGAGGCCGGATGAAAAAACAAATTATACTTTTTGTGCTCCTGTTGTCGCTTATGACAGCAGGAGTTTTTCCTTTACAGAATACGATTGGCTATGCAAGCGAGTCATCAGGAAGAAAGATCGTGACTATTGTTTTTGATGATTCCTTTAGTATGGCAAATGAGAATCGCTACTCGAATGCTAATTATGCGATTCAGGCATTTATTGCGCTTTTAAATGAAGAGGATGAACTTCATTTAATTTATATGAGTGATGCTGCAAGACAGCTGGCGGCGCAGCCGGGGAATTTTGATCCGTCAGCGATTGCAAAAGATATTGACCTGACAAATCCGCAATCAGGTGCTGATCAGGTGAGAAATAATCCGTGGCAGGGTGCAGGAACACCGTTTGGTGCAGTGCAGATGGGATATAATGAATTAGTATCTCATGAAGATACTGATTCTTCCACACAATATTATCTGATTGTATTGTCAGATGGTGGTTTTATGGACGATGCGACAAATCAGATTACGATTGACACTGGGACTGTGCAGGGACAGTTTGAATCATTTTATGGAACATTGATGCCAAACCAGACACATATGAATACATATTATCTGGCAATTGGTGCAGAGGCAGTGGCGCTTACTGATAGGCCGGATCTTAACTTTCATGCACAGACGGCGTCAGATGGCCAGAGTATGATTCATGCAATAGGAGCGTTAGCTGATACTATTTCAGGCCGTTATCGCCTTGATGCTTCAGAGATTTCTGTTTATGATACGCTTGTCAGTTTTACTAGCGCACTGCCACTAAAGAGTGTATCTTTTTTATCGCAGGGAAGAGAAGCGGCAGTATCTTCTGTCATTGGACCAAATGGCGAAAACTATGAAATAAGGCGAAACGTGACTCTTGCACCAGATGGATACAATGCCGATCCATCACTTTTTGGAAATGCAATTGTGACAGATGCAGGTGGTGCGAATATGCCTGCAGGTACATATCAGGTGCAGTTTACAGCAGGAGTTGATCCGGCCAGTCTGAATGTTATGATTGAGCCGGCTGTGGAGTGCCGTCTGGCTGTACAACATAATGGGGAGACAGTTTCGGCAGAAAAATTAGCAGAAATTCCAGAGGGTGAGACAGTGACGATCACGGCGCAGGCTGTTGAGAGCGGAACCGATACGGTGGTTGATAGTTCTTTTTTGGAGGAAGGAACTGCCAATACACTTGTCTACGAGGTAGATGGAAATGAGATTATACGTTCCGATACAGGTGAGCTGACGATCACTTTACAGCTTGGTGAGGGGCGCATAAGCGGACAAATTCAGATGCCAGGATTTTTGCCAAAGACGGCAGATGAGCGTTTTACGACAAAGTCAAAAGTTGTATACCGTGTAGAATCAGATGCGGCTGATGTATCTGTGCGTCAGAATGAGTTAGATTCCTGCGAAGAAATTCGTTTTTACCTTACAGCAGATGGCGTGAAAATGAGTGTTGATGAAGCAAAGAATTACCCGCTTTCCACGCCAGTATTAACTGGTGCAGAGGTGGAGTATGAGTGGTACCAGGATGAGGATAGTGGTGAGTGGGTTTTTAAGCCAAAAGGTGAAACAGACAGTACTGGCACACTTACGGTTTATGTAGAAAATGAAGAATTAGAGGCATCAGGTCAGGCAGTTATTGATGTGATTCCAAGAATACATTATCAGATTATACAGATTGGCGGACAGGATGCTCATGCAGCTCAGACATCTCTTGGGCAAATGGAGCCAATAAAGTTTCAGATTACAGCTGATGCAGAGACACTTGATAGGGCAGCAATTGATGCGTTAAAGACAAAGCCTACGCTAGCTGTTAAGATGACAGACAGCTCATTTTTTATATGGAAAACAGGCGAAAAAAGAAATGGCATTTCTGGACGGTGGTATATTGAAGATGATGGAACATGTGTATACCAGCCGAAAGGCCTAAGCTGGTTTTATGGAACTGGAGAAGTGGCACTGACACTCTCTGAGGAGGCATCGTGTACGGCAGTCTTTACAATAGAGGAAAGAAGTTTTCTTTATTGGATACCGATTGGTTTTGTCTTATTCTCACTTTTTCTTCTCTGGTGTATCATAGGGTGGATTCGTCAGCCTAAATTCAATAATCAGATCATGGAGATTGTGGTATATACAAAGTTTGGAAGTGCAATTCAGGAATCACCGCGTATCAAGGTTATGAAGCGTCGCATCGGATTAATCCCATATCGTGCATGTCGCATGCGTGTAGGTGATCTTGTATTTATTGCAGCGCCAGGTCGAAAAATCGTACTAGATAAGGATTGTGTGAGAGGACGCGTTGTATATTCAGGTAAGGTTCGGTTTATGGGAAGAAGTGCAGGAAACATGAAACGTTTGCTTCGTATGATGGAACCGGCAAAGCGTGATGTGCGCATGGTGCGCGGCATGGAACTTTATGTGGCACTAGATAAAAATGCGCAGGCGCTGACTGGATACCGTATTACAGGGTAAGCAGAAAGGTATGGGTATTGGTATGGATGCATATGAGCAGATGGGAAGAGAACTTTTTGAAAAAAGTCAGGGTGCACCGATATTGCTGATTGGTATGGGCGGTGTCGGAGGACGCATTGTGGCACAGATAGATAAAATGTTAGCAAAGGATTCACCAAGGCGCGATAAGGTGGCGATTCTTGCGATTGACACAAATGTAAAGGATCTTCGAAAGCTGCGTGAGCAGGGAATAGAGACAATTCAGATCAGCGATGAGCGTCTGGTTCGTCAATATTTGAAGGATCATCCTCAGTATATGAGTTGGTTTCCAAATAACATTTTTTTGAATAACAGAGGAATGCTTGAGGGCGCCGGACAGATTAGAGCAATATCTAGACTCGCGGCACTAGCTGCTGAGGAAGAAGGAAAGTTTCGCCCGATTGAAGAGGCAGTCAGAAAAATTGCAGCTGTCACGGGAAGTGGATTAAAGGAAAATATCATGACGATGGTTGTCGGATCAATATGCGGCGGTACAGGAGCAGGCATGTTTATCCAGATCCCATTTTATGTCAAAAAAATCATCCAAAAGGTGCTTGCAATTCCAAATGTGATGGTTAGAGGCATGTTTTTGGGACCTGATATTATGGCTCCTATTCAGCCGGGAGATTTAAATCGTCAGGCTGTATATGTTAATGCATATGCCTGCCTAAAAGAATTAAATGCGTTTTATTTATTGCAGAGACGTGATGCTTCATCGTCACTTCTTCGCATGGAATATTATGATTACGGAGAAAATGAGGATCTTGAGGCAGAGGTGATGGAGTCGCGCCAGATGTATCAGGCAATTGCAAAGGATCTTTCGTCAAAGGGCGTGGCTGTATTAGATGAAGAAATACCAGAGGAGGTACAGGAGGAATATCTAAAGCGAAACGGAACTATTCCATATGATCATCTGTTTTTATTTGACAGCAGCTTTAATGGTGGCACGATTGGACAAAAGCAGCTGGCAGAGGTAGAGCGCATGATCGCGTCTATGGCATATGTGCATCTGCTTACAGATGTAGGAGAAAATGCGCTGTCTGTTGAGGATAACTTTATTCTTTCCACGATTGGAAGCAATGGTATGGCTCGATTTGGAAGTGCAGGTCTTTGCAAGATTATTTATCCAGGTGAGCAGATCATGCAGTATTGCTCAATGAGATGGATTACAGAGCTTGTTGATTCTTATTGGATGCGTATTGATAAGCGCTTTGAAGAAGAACTTATTCTGGCAAGGGAAGAACAGGCAATGAATCCGCGTATTCAGCTGCCTGGAATTATCGAGCGTTATCAGGAGATTTTTTTGGAGGAGACATCAGGAGAACATGCAAGTATGGCATCCTTATATGCTCAGGTTTTCATGCAGAGTGATGATGGAACAGATTTTTCGCTTGCAGACCGCTTTTTGGAGCAGATTGAGGAGATGATAGAGGACGCGACTTCAAAGGAAAGCCTGCAGCGCCTTGGAGAATCCTGTATGGATATTTCTATTGATCAATGGATTCAGTCACCGGAAGCAGCAAGACAGGGAGTAGCAACAAATAAGCAGTCAATTAGAAATTATAGGGCTGCTGTCATGAAGGTTATTGATGATACGAAATATTCACTTCCAAACCAAATGATTCCGGCAACGCTTAGCGCAATGATTCAGATGAGTGACCGTGACAGCTGCATTGCTCAGATTCTTGGACGTGTGCATCCGATTGCGGCTCGTTATCTTTTGTATGCGATTTTAGAGCAGACTGCAGCACGGGCAAGAGAGGCAAATGAGGATTGCTTTGGACTTGAGCTTGATCTGATCAGCACGGCAGATTATGATATAAGCGGCAAAAATCCAGGGCTTCCGATAGAGGCTATTCTTGGAAAAAGGATGAACCGCAAACAAATGCGTCAGGTACTTGAGGTGTATGAGGATGCATCTGGAAGGACAGCTGCAAATTTGACTGCATATTTGTCGGCACAGCTGCGCGCAAATGTTTATGAGACGCTGCAAAAACGTCTTGAAAAGCTGTGTGATCTGTACAGACGTTTTTTCAATGTATTAGAAAGCTCTACGGAGGATCTTAGAAGACAGATTCGTGAGCTCAAAACGATGGGAAGACAGTCATCTGTAGGAGAACAATATATTTGCTGCAGTGAATCGTGTCTGGAAGCATTATATGAAAGATTTGCTCTTATGTGTCAGAATACAGGAGCCGAGCTTCCGCAGGAGTCGGCAAGAATGATTCTTCGAAATATTTACGGAGAGATGGAGCTGGAATTAAAGAAAAACAATATGGAAGACCGCCGCAGAGAAGATATGGCTTATAATAACCGCATGAGAACGATATTTAATCAGGCGGTGGCAGAGGTGATGCAGCAAAAAGCGCGTGAGCAGGCTTCTTCAGTAGTGGGAATAAGTATATATGATGCATTTGCACTTGAGATGCAGACAGAGCTTGGAATTGTGCGTGAGCATGATCGTGATCGTTATGATGCAATGCTAGATGCATGGATTAAAAGCAAGGTATCAGCTGCCATGACAATGGCGCAGCCTTGGATCGGCATATGCAATACAGTTGGTGCGACAACTATGTCTGTTTATCTTGCAATGCATCCTGACAATGCTGTTAGAATGGATAATACACCATCTGTCGAGGCGACAGCAGCACGTTATTTAAAAGAACGCACAACACCACAGGGTCATGCAGTTACTGTGCTGATCCATGATAATTTCCGCCAGAATGAATTGATTTGCTATAAGGCACGCTACAACTTGCTCATTGAAAATCTTGATAAATTCAAACGGGCAGGAGAGGCACATCGCTACTATGAGCAGCGAATCAACCGTATTGGTCAGTTGCCAGGTACGTCAAGAGAGTCAGAGATCATTACTGTAATCAATCCTCATTTAAATAAATATTGGTGCGAGGAGGGATTTCTTCCAAGTATTTATCCAGCGCAGCGAATTGTGGATGAAAAAAATAACATGCGAGCCTTTTTCTATGCACTAACACTTGAAAAACCTTGCTGTGTACGTTTGAAAAATACTAAGGGAAAAATATCATGGTGGTTTCTTCGTGGTATGGATACGATTCGCGTCAAGGCAGCAGGTGTCCCAATTGGAAGCTCTTATGCAGATCTGTATGAAGCGATGAAATTTAACAGGGATATGAAATATACACTTTTATATTATGGAAAAAATCATTTGCATCGTATAAAGGCTCAAAGCATGCAGGATCAGCTAGAGCAGGAAATTTACACGCAGCCGATAATTGCCGATATGATTCAGCAGGAGAAGGAGCCAGACGATGAAAACATGCTTGATATTTTTGAAAAGATGTCAAGAAGTATGGAAAGTGCACAGTTTAATCGTTTGTTAGAGGGATTGGCACAGTTTATTCGTGAGTATTGTGAGTACATGTTTGATAAGGACGAGGTCAAGGTAATATACGCATGCCGAAATATAAGAAATGCTATTGCAACATTCTCAAAGCTTTATCAAAGAAGCAAACAGGAAAAGCTTACATACAGAGAAGAACATTTATTGTCAGTTTTCCTTGAGCTTTATGAAGAAGATGACATGGCAGATTCAAATGCAGGATTAAGCAAAGTCCTTTATGATACTGATGATCCGGATGCAGAAGCTGCAGTCGCAAAAGATGAGCCAGGTGAGAAAATTTTTACAGATGATTATGATGATCTTGCCTAAACAAAGGCAGCGCTATAGTAAGGGGGTGAAAAAATGCTGTATGTGGTGAATGTGGAAGCGTGTATTCATCAGGAAAATTATGGTATTTTTTTCTATGAGCCTGCAGCAAAGCAAAAGATAGAGCTGTTTGAGGCAAAATGGACATTTGAGTCACTGACAGATGTGTTTTCACAAATTGCAGCGCATATAAACCGCCGCGAGTTTGAAGATAATGATTATCAGGTCATCGTATGTGTAAGAAAACATAAAAGAGCATCAAGACATCAGATGAATGCTCAGCTTATATGGCATGACACAACACTATATGCAAAGACACTCACAGCAAGAGCACTTGAGCAGTCTGGTATGACATCTGTACTGACTTCATCGTATACAAGAAAAATAAAAATTGTTTTTCAGTCTGAGCAGGAATATTTTGGAAGTGCACAGCAGATAAGCAGCTGGGAGGAGGAACAGGAAGGTCTTAGATCCTTTTTAGGAAGTCTGCAGGCTGCGTGTGAGGCTATACAAAATGATCAGAGTGATCATGAAGATATGTCTGGTGAGAAAAATTCATATGTCATGGTAGACAGCTTTGGACTGCCATCAGTGCTTACTCCTAAGGAGTGGGAGAATACTCTTTTTCAGGCGCTTAATGTTGCAGTGCTTAACGCAAAGAGGGAATCTTCACAGACATGGCTTCAAAGAAGGATTCTTTCTGTAATAGAGGAAGAAAAGCTGCTTGACGAGAAAATGAGAATGCCAGAGGAGGAACTTCCACAGATTGATAATATAGATTCGCCAGATGAAATATCAGATGACAATTATGGCGAATATATAAGCCATCGTCTTAGAAGTGTAATCGAAGGAAGTCAGATAGGGCGTGTATGTGAAGTTATTTATTGGCCGGTTGCAGCAAATAGCAGCCAGGCGAGTACACTTGCTATGTTTGGGCTTGTGGAGCTTTTGTGTATGCAAAAAGAAATCACACAAGAAAGCATACAGCGTTATTTGACACAGGGAGATCCTCGTGCAGCCAAACAACTGCAGGAACACTTTTTGGATGTTCTGGATGGATACCGATATCAGCTTAGAAAAAAACGTCAACAGATCATACGTGAAATTCAGGCAGAGCATGCAGACTTATATGCATCAAATGACCAAGAAACATCTTTTGAGCAGGAACAAAGGATTCATATAGAACCTTTGATGGTTCCAAGTGCACCGCAGGAATATCAGGAGCATTTAAAAAATGTAAAGATGCAGCTTGACATCTGTGAGCTTTCTTTAAAAGAAGGAAAGAAAAGTGAGATGAAGGAGCGTATAGAGCAGGCCTCTGATATTCTTTTTAAGACAACAGATGGTTTAGAGGATGAGCTTATGGCATATCAAAAGGCGGCAGCGAAGACACTTTATAGGGAGATAGAGCAGTCTGCTTCAATTGGTTTTGAATCAGTATCATCAGTAAATCAGCTAAGCGAAGTATCTATTCAAACAAAAAAAATACAGAAGCAAAAGACAGAAGCATCTGCAAAGGAAATGATCACAAAATGGAAGCAAGATATGCAGTTTCTTGTGCACTGCGCAAAGCTTACAGGATTCTTGCCATCATTTTTGTATCTGTGCGGTTGCATGGCATTTGCTGCTGGTATCTATTTTCTAGTCCATAAGGGTGAAGGCGTACAGTCTGTGTATTCAGGTCTTTGTGCTATGGCTGTTATCATTATTTTTCTGGCGGTGGGCAGTTTTAATATTTCTGGCTATTTTATGAAGGAGATTCGTAAGAGCTATGCACATTTGCAAAACCATATAGAGCAAGTTTTGAAGGCGTATCAATTTAGAGCACAGGATTATGAAAATTGTCTGAATGAATGGCTGTGTGAATTTAATAAGCAGCAGTTTAAGAATGATCAGGCACAAAAAAATCAAGGCAAAAATGAGCAGGTATCAGCGCGTGCATGGCATCTTGCGAACATCAAGCGCATTTTAGATTTGCTGGATTCATTTGGGTTTGAGCAGAATAATCATGTGACTGTACAAACAGAAGATGCAACGATTGCATCACGCATTGTGCAGCCAATGGATTATAGTCAAAAAGAGCTTGGAAACGAATGCTATTGGCCAGTTTGGACAGAAAATGAGATTGAAAGGGGGCAAGGAAGGTGAAAGAAATTGTGACGATTATTTTTGCTTTATTATTTCTGGCACTTGATTTGTCTCTGATTGTTTCAGTAAAGAGGCTCATAAAGGCAGGAAGCAAGATTCAGGGAGCAGCGGCAGCTGTCTGCTATGGAATTTTTGGTGTTGTGGCTGTATTTGCGTGCGGAATTGGAAGCGAAGGCATGTATCAGTCAATGAAAAAGACAGCATTGTTTTCTTATATAAAAACAAATTTTTTGTCTGGAAGCAATCCGCAGGTTTTATACTTTCTTTTTTATATACTGATGATTAATTTTGCAGTATGCATTGCTGGTCTTTTGATTTGGTGGTTTATTTTACTTATGAGCAAATTGACATGCGTGCAAAATGCAGCCATATATATCAAAGAAAAAATGAGAAAACGTCCATTTACAACTATACTTGGTAAATGGATCTGGAATCTTAGCAGTGCGATGCTCGTTTTATTTTTTATTCAAATTGTGTGCGGACTGATTGCAGTGTATGTGAAAATTCCAGAGTTTTCTTATATAAGAAAAACACAGTGGTTATACGGCTTTTTTAGGCTTACGTTTTTGATTAGTCTTGTAATGGCTGGTGTTGGCAGAGCACTTAGCTATGATGTCAAATGGTCACTTGAACAGGGAGCACCACAAGAGTCAGCAACACAAAAAACTGAAAAAAAGCAAGCATCGTATGAGCGATTGCTTTTGGGTGTTAATCTGAGGGTGGCATCTGGAAGTGATTTGAAAATGGTGCTTCCAGATTATCTGTATGAATGCTTTCAAAGACGCCACAGAGTAGTCTTTCTATGCAGAGGAAAAGAAGAAAAATTGCATTGGCAGATGACTTTAACTGATATGCTTACAGGACGATTTGGTGAAATTTGCTTGATTAGAATTGGTGAAGCAATACACTTGAAGAATCGCGAAGATATTGATATACTTGTGGCAGATGCGGATGAATTTTTACATACAAATTTACAGCAAATTTGGCCGCAGTGGTTTTTTCAGGTTGGATTCGTCATTTTGTCTGATTCACATCGTTTTCTGGCAGATACGACACAGGCAGATGCTTTTTTTGCTCTTTGGAGACAGATGGCTAGTCAGGATTTTTTGCAAAGAAGCAGCAAATCTTCGATTCAGTATTTATTTTTAGACTGTACAATGAGCGCACAGGAAAAAGAAGCACTTGTTTATTATGCAGGAGGCGATGTTGAAGATCAAGCTGATTGGGAAAAAGAAGCATCTAATGAGGAAAGCAGAGAATTAGTTCCATGGCTTGTTGTATCACAGGCAGGTCTTTACAGAAGATTACTTCTTTTAATGAAGACAGAAAATGGGGTGCCTGAGAGTTGGCTTATCAGACAAAAAAAGCGCTTTGGTATGGAGCATGCATCAACGGAGGAGTTTCTAAAAAACGTATTGTCAGCTGTTCTTCCAGACTATCCGGTGCAAAGCATCTATGATATCTTTTCATTTGAGGAGGAGCCAGCCTGGCCGCATGGCAAATGGAAAGTTCGCTTAAGCGATGCAGCAGCAGAGGCAATTTTGACAAGGAGAGACACAGAGAAAAAGCTTATCAGCACTCGACCAGGAATGATTCGCCTGCCGGATATAGTCTACGAAATGGAAGATGCGGCGCCGCTTGGAAGCAAGCTTGAGCAAAACAATTGGCGTATGCAGCTTTGTGAGGCAAAGATAAAACGAACATGCAGGGGTGTTTATTTTCTTGCAGAAACAAGGAGTCTTTCTGATTATGATCATATGATACATGAGGAATATGAAGAAAAATCAGTATTTAGACAGCCTGATCAGTACGAGACAGTTTTTTTGCAGCTTACAATTATGTGCAGTGAGAGTTCAGAGAAAAAACAGCTTGCGCAGTTATTGGCATCAGTTTGCAATGAAGTGTTATCGACCATCTTTCCTTATAATAAAGGGCAAATTACGGCATGTTATCGTGATGAGGATTCTTCTTTGGGAATTGTTCCTTTTATCAGACATAGTCAGACAAAGGAAAATATGTACCAGGATGCGTTTGTGATTGATCTTATCGAAAATCAGAGTGAGGAAGGACTTGCCGCCGCACTTTATAAAAACAGCAGTCTTCTTTTTATGCTGTGCAGGGAATGGCTAAGACGCGCTGTAGATGATCCAAAGTCAAACGAGGCCGCGCTTGTAGATTATATGATGAAAGCACAGCAAACACAGCTGATGCTTCCTGCCGCATCTGAAAGTGCAGGACAGCTTGCAGGATTAGCGAAGCTTCTCTTGGGACTTTTGAGCGAGTAAACATGATTGTCACCTGCCAGCCAAATAGCGATGAACAGCTAGAAAATTAGGAGGAAAACAAAAATGAGTGGAGAAAAAAATCAGGTATTAGAGAATATGAAAACAAGAAGAAGTATCCGCAAATATAAGCCGGATATGGTTCCGAAGGAAATTATTGAGAAGATTGCAGAGGCTGGAACATACGCTGCAACTGGCATGGGCAAGCAGTCTCCAATCATTATTGCCGTTACAAACAAAGAACTTAGAGATCGTCTTTCCAAAATGAATGCACAGGTTATGGGATCAAACAGCGATCCATTTTACGGTGCACCAGTAGTTTTAATCGTTCTGGCAAATAAAAATTATGGCACTTATGTTTACGATGGAAGCCTTGTCATGGGTAATCTGATGTTAGCCGCACATGAGCTAGGCATAGCAAGCTGCTGGATCCACCGTGCAAAAGAAGAATTTGAAAGCCCAGAAGGAAAGCAGATCTTAAAAGATTTAGGCATTACAGGTGATTATGAAGGCATCGGTCATTGTATTTTAGGTTATGCTGACTGTGAAGAGCCAACAGCTGCACCGAGAAAAGAAAACTATGTGATTTTTGCGGAGTAAGCGCAAAAGTGTTTATAGGAATTTAACTTGCCTCTTTTCGAAAATGGCGGTATACTTGCTATATGAAGCGATTTACCGCTTTTTGGAAAGGGGTTTTTCATGGCTATAGCGACAAAAAAACTTCTGGCGGACGGTTTAAAAGAGCTGCTGGAGAAAAAAACATTAGATAAAATCACAGTAAAAGAGCTGGTGGCTACCTGCGGTGTAAATCGCCAGACCTTTTATTATAACTTTCAGGATATTTATGAATTATTGGAATGGATTTTTGTGGAAGAAGGAAAGCGCGTCAGAAAAGAAACAGCAGAAAAGAAAAATTGGCAGGATAGGCTTCATGCTGTAATTGATGAACTGAATAAGGAAGATAATAGACGTCTTATTTTGAATGCATTTTATTCTGTAAACCCTATGCAGATTGACCGTTTTATGCAAAATTATTTTCGGCCGGCTGTAGAAGAAATTCTTACTGAATATATTCAGGATGTGGATATTTCTGAGGAAAACCGTGAATTCATGATTCGCATGTACGATCTGTTTTGGGTGGAGCTTGTGATGCGGTGGATTCAGACAGGCATGGAGATTAGTGAGATGACAGGTGATATTGAAAAGATCATGTATGTCATGACGGGCTCTAGCCAGTACATAGCACAAAGTTTGAAGACATTTGAAAACAAGGATCGTAAGGCATTGCGACCGGCAGGAGAAAAAAATAAAAAAAATTAGCTAGACAAAACAGGCACTTTGTTTAAATTTAAACAGAGTGCTTTTTTTTGTCTATTCCTTTTATTTCCAACAATAGGTACAATAAAGTCAATTCAAAGGCAATAGCATTTATACAAAAGATGCAGCCACGAAGGATTACAGTTCACAAAATACGAATTGCAATCAAGAGATGGGAGGAATCAATATGTTTGGACAGGAATTAAAGAAAATGGGTATTGCCACTGCATACCGTTATATTGAGAAGAATCCAAAGGATAATTTAAGGAAGCTTATGACCTGGGTGGACCGCATTGCAGGAGAAGGTCCAGATAGCTTTGAGGAGCAAAGAAAGGTAATATGGGATATTTTAGATCATCCAGAATCAAATATGTATCAGCTGATCATGCGTGTCATTGAAGAGGTTGATCCAGAGGTTGTGAAGACAGTATTTTCAAACTTCTTCTTAAATGCAGCTATTCTTGGATGGCCAAAACAGGAGAAGTTAAGAGCGGAATATAATTGCAATATTCCGTGGGCTATTCTTCTTGACCCGACATCTGCTTGCAATCTGCATTGTACAGGATGCTGGGCTGCTGAGTACGGCAATAAATTAAATCTTACATTTGATGAGATTGACAGCATTATTGAACAGGGAAAAGAGCTTGGTATTTACTTCTATATTTATACCGGCGGTGAGCCGCTTGTCAGAAAGAATGATCTGATTGCACTGTGTAAGAAGCATTCTGATTGTATTTTCCTTTCATTTACAAACGCAACGCTGATTGATGAGGCTTTTGCTGATGATATGCTTCGCGTAAAGAATTTTGTTCCGGCAATCAGTGTAGAAGGTGATATGGCAGCACATGATGGCAGACGAGGAAAAGGCTCCTACGAGAAGGTCGAAAAGGCAATGAAGCTGTTAAAGGAGAAGAAGCTTCCATTTGGTGTTTCATGCTGTTATACAAGTGCAAACTGTGACAGCATCAGCAGTGATGAGTTTTATGATTGGCTTGTTGATAAAGGTGTATTATTTGCATGGTATTTCCACTATATGCCAGTTGGAAATGATGCAGTACCGCAGCTTATGCCGACACCAGCTCAGAGAGAGATGATGTATGACCGTGTTCGTTATTGCAGACGTACAAAGCCGCTCTTTGCAATCGACTTCCAGAATGATGGCGAGTATGTTGGCGGATGTGTAGCTGGAGGACGCCGTTATCTGCATATCAATGCAAATGGTGATGTAGATCCATGTGTATTCATTCACTATTCCGACAGCAACATTCGTGAGAAGACACTTCTTGAGTGTCTGCAGTCTCCGTTATTTATGGCATATCATGAGAATCAGCCATTTAACGAGAATCATCTTCGCCCATGTCCAATGCTTGAGAATCCGCAGAAGTTACGCGAGATGGTAGCAAAGACACAGGCAAAATCAACTGACATGCAAAGCCCAGAGAGTGCAGAGCACCTTTGCAGCAAGTGCGATGAGTATGCAAAGAACTGGACCCCATCAGCAGAGAAGTTGTGGAATGAGTCACATAAGAAGTAATCAATATTGAAATCTTTAAATAAAAAAGCCTTCTAGCTGTAAATATTTAGTTGATATTTGCAGTTAGGAGGCTTTTCATTTTTTTTGTGGCTAAAAAAAAATGTATTGACAGCCGCTAATTCTAAAGGTAAGCTAACAATAAGTAAAAATTAAAAAATGTTGTCTATATAGTTGACAGGACAAAGAGGAGGAAAGCGCATGCAGAAAATGATATGGACTGGAATTGGAGTGAGTGCGGCGGCAGTCATTGGAACTGTGAGTTTGTTTGGAACAGGAAGACTTCACTTCAATAATGTTATCCAAACTCCAGCTCAGTTAGAGCAAACAGCATCAGAAAATGATCAAACTACACAATCAAGCGAAGTATTAACAGAGCAATCCGTTTATTATGCGCGTAAGCTTGGAAAGAAGGCTTCAGATGCAGAATACTTTAAGAATAGAATGATTTCAGATGATCTAATGGAATACATACAAAAGGCAGTACCACTTGCAGATGCAGTTCCGACGGAACTAATGAAGCTCAATTTGGACTCATTTACAGTGGAAGAGATGGGAGATGATCTAAAAAGTATTGCACTGACAGACACCACTGAAATCAGCAACATGATAGCAAGATCACTTGCAACGATGATGGTAGGTACTTCTAGTGATACAAAAGCATTGGCTGCCTATGCGTTGCTTGAAGACAATCAATATTTAAATATGGAGTTGAATGCAACAGTTGGATTGTGGCTGTATTATGGAGAAGATTTGCCATCGGTATTATGCGTGTTTATTCCAAGAGAAGGCGGTACAGAGCTAACAGTCGGTGCGCTAGATGCTGCAAGCTATGAGACAGTGCGAAAGAAAGTGGCTGAGCCATCTGATCAAAATAGTGATAACAGTGACGATGTTTTAATCGAAGTTTTGGCACAACGATCTACGATTAACAGCAATTTAGGGTCACTTGATTACTCCTACTTAGATCAAATGACAGATGATTCTTCTCAGACGGAAGGACTATTAGCAGCTGCTACCTTGGATGAACCAGCAGATGCGACATTTTTTAATCAATTGATCGATGAAATCATCGGTGAAATGGTCAGTGGAACAACACCAATTGATGAGCTAACACAACTTTTCACCGCATCATCAGAAGTCACAGACTATGTCAATGCTGCACAGGCTCGTATGGAAGAAGTCGCAAACGGATCAGAAAAAGGAACGCTCACAGCTTATCAGGTTCCTTCAAGTTCCTATTTGTCGGCAGAACAAATCGCAGCTAGCGTGTCGAATGGATATGGTGTA
>OJNH01001614.1_pt1 | contig 17074 bp, 6 predicted proteins | sample 1597361 | NCBI WGS metagenome assembly OJNH01 (sample SAMEA2452136, study PRJEB22498) | human gut metagenome | biome: human feces; feature: human gut; material: feces | place: Australia | collected 2012
TATTGCAACAGTCTCCCACCCAGTTATGGGTAGGTACCGAAGGTAACGGACTATTCCTCATAAACCCGCTGAACGGCGACGTCAAACAATATACGGCAACACCGGGAAGCACACGCCCGATCAGTTCAGACTATATACGCGTGCTTTCGTTGGATACGCAAAACAGGCTATGGGTAGGCACTATCAATTCTCTCAACATATATCAAAAGGAAACCGATTCGTTTTCGATATACAAGAGCAACCCTCTGAGGAAAGGCAGTCTGTCGCAGACTTCCATCCGCAGCATATTCACCGATTCGCAAGGCGGAGTATGGCTGGGAACCTTTTTCGGCGGTCTGAATTATTACCACCCGTTGAAGAACCGCTTTCAAAAGATACAGTCTGTTCCCAACCGTAATTCCTTAAACAACAACATAATAAACTGCATAGTAGAGGATGAGGGAAGTAATTTATGGATCGGTACAAACAGCGGCGGCGTCAACTTCTATAATTCCAAAACCAATACATTTACCCACTATACTCAGAAAGACGGTCTGGGGTCTGATGACGTAAAGACAATCTATGTGGATGAGCAACAGAACAAAGTCTATATCGGTGTACATGCCGGCGGAATCAGTGTGTTACACCGCAACACCGGCCGCATCGAAACCTTTACCATCCCGTATCCGTCGGGCATTGCCACAAAAAGCATCTATGCCATCGTACCCATCGGTAACGGTGAATATTGGGTAGGAACATTGGGAGGGGTGGTACGTTTTAATCCCGCGCTGAAGACATTCACTCCCGTTACTACCGAAAAGAACGGACGACCGTTTAAAAGTACGCGAATCACCACCGTATTCAAGGACAGCAAGCAGCGCCTCTGGTTCGGAAGCGAGACAGGCCTCATCGTCTATACACAAGACGGGAACGAATTGCAAAGCATTCCCGTACTGTCTTCGGACTCCCCGCTTAATCATCGTTTTATCAACTGCATATACGAGGGAAGCAACGGTATCTTTTGGATTGGTACCCGTAACGGTATTTACCGCTTTGATGAAACGGATAAAACAAGTAAACAATACACTACTGAAGAAGGGTTACCTAACAATGTCGTATTCGGCATATCGGAAGACTTTGAAGGAAAGCTGTGGATAAGCACGGATAAAGGACTGAGCTGTTTCCAGCCCAAGACTGAAAGGTTCCGTAATTTCACAAGCAACGACGGATTGCAAAGCAACCAGTTTACAGCATCCGCCTACTGCCGTACCGCCAATGGAAAGATGTACTTTGGCGGAATCAAAGGCATCACGGCCTTTCAACCGGAAGAAATCGTAGACAATCCGTATACTCCTCCGGTCATCATCACTCACCTGCGGCTTTTCAACAAGAAAGTTACACCGGGTGACGGTACACGCATACTGAAAACCAATATCCGGGAAACCCGCAGCATAACCCTTACCGCGAGACAATCCATGTTCTCACTGGACTTCGTAGCGCCCAACTACATATCAGGCCAACACAATACTTTCGCCTATATGCTGCAAGGATATGACAAAGAATGGTATTACACAGACAATCAACGTACCGTGTCCTACTCCAACCTGCCGGCAGGGACATACCGCTTTCTGGTAAAAGCCGCCAACAGTGACGGTAAATGGAACGAGAAACCGACCGAACTGGAAATCACCGTATTACCGGTATGGTATAAAACATGGTGGGCCGTGCTGATGTTCACCGTGGCTTTCATCGCGGTTACAATATTCATATTCCGCTACTTCTGGATGCGTAAAAGTATGCAGGCCGAGCTCCAGATGGAACGGGTGGACAAAGAGAGACAGAAAGAAGTGAACGAAATGAAGCTCCGTTTCTTCATCAACATCTCGCACGAACTGCGCACGCCACTGACCCTGATACTCGCCCCCGTACAGGAAATGATGGATAAGGTAAGTGACAGATGGCTGCACAAGCAGTTGGAACATGTACAAAAAAACACCAACCGGCTGCTGCATCTGGTGAATCAGCTGATGGACTACCGACGTGCAGAGTTGGGGGTATTCAATCTCAAGGTCAGACGTAATCCGATTCACAAAGTCATTGAAAAAGACTTCTTATTCTACGACCGGCTGGCTCAAAGAAAAAGAATAGCCTATAACCTTTCTTCAGAGGTAGAGGGAAAAGAAATCCTTTGCGACCCCAACTATCTGGAACTGATTGTCAACAACCTGCTATCGAACGCGTTCAAATACACAGATGAGGGAAAAAGCATTACGGTGGTACTGAGGGAAACCGGTAAGGAACTGCTGCTGCAAGTAAGAGATACCGGAAACGGAATACCCATCGACAAGCAGGTTAAGATATTCGAACGTTTCTATCAAGCGGACAACGAACACATGGGAAGCGGAATAGGCTTATCATTGGTACAACGCCTCGTAGACTTGCATCACGGACGAATCGAGCTGGAAAGCCGGGAAGGTGAAGGAAGCGCCTTCTCCATTTATCTGCCGACAGAAGAAACGGCATATCGACCGGAAGAAATAGCAACCCGGACAAACGCCATCGGGGAACAACAGGTGTACACCACCAACAATCAGGATATGTACATCGTTGACACGGAAGATGAAAAAGAGGTAATAAAAGAAGAAACGGCAGAGAGTGACGGGACACGGAAAGAAAAGATACTCATCGTAGAAGACAATCTCGATATTCGACGATATCTGAGTGATGAGTTGGGAAAAAGTTACCACATATCGGAAGCGGGTAACGGAGAGGAAGCATTGGCGCTCATGAAGGAGCAAGAGGCGGACTTGATTCTTACGGATGTCATGATGCCCGTTATGGACGGCTTGCAACTGTGCAAACAGATTAAGCAGAACCTGCGCACCTGTCATATACCTATCATCATACTGTCCGCCAAAGCGGATTTGAAAGAGCAACTGGAAGGATTGCAGGTAGGTGCGGACGATTATATCCCCAAACCTTTCTCGATGGCGGTGATTGCCACGAAAATCAGAAACCTGTTCCGCACGCGTTACCGGGCTATCGAGCATTACTCCAACTCTTTGGAAGTAGAGCCGGAAAAAGTGGCGCTCAACGTAATGGACGAAGAACTGCTGAAAAAAGCGGTATCCATTGTTGAGAAACACATGGATGACGTGGAATTTTCCACCGATGATTTTGCCCGCGAAATATATATGAGCCGTTCCAACCTGCATCTAAAGTTAAAGGCGCTCACCGGAGACACGACAAATGACTTTATACGTAAAATCCGCTTCAACCGGGCATGCAAACTGCTCAAAGAGGAACAATATACGATAGCAGAAATCAGCACGATGGTAGGATTTAATACTCCTGCTTATTTCTCGACGAGTTTTAAAAAATATTTTGGATGCTTACCCTCAGAATATATAAAAACAAATAAACAATAAGCCGGCACACGATACTCCCTGAATACGCGTTAACCCACCATCTATCGCTCATTTGTTGGGAATAGTCAAAATGAATTCATTACTGTTATACGACATTTCAAAATTGTCTTATCCGCCATTCATTTTTTCAACGACTTAACCGATAAAGAGAATTTATTTATATATCTTTGCTCCATAACCTTACACATTGAAGCTGAATATGGTAAAACTTGTTGCACTTTTCATTACTAATTTACTGTTATTATCCCATCTCCATGCACAAAAACCAGAGCATATTAGCTTTGTGCATATCGGAGTAAATGAAGGATTATCACAAAATACTATTTTTGATATAGCCCAGGACGAGCAAAGCAATATGTGGTTTGCCACCTACGACGGGCTGAACAAATATAACGGTTACGACTTTACCGTTTATCAACATAATGAAGAGAATCCCAAAAGTATTGGAAACAACATAATCAGAGCATGTACCGTCGATTCACAAGGCAGATTGTGGATTGGCACCGAAAAAGGGCTTTCACTTTACGATGCCGCCCAAGATATGTTTTATAATTTTACGCGTGAAGAAAAAGGTAAAGATCCCGCAATAAATGCAATTGTAGAAATCAACGAAAAGCTATTGCTGCTTTTTTCCAACAAGAATGAAAATTTATTTTCATTCGATACCGAAACCCGGCAATTCACCCAATGTCCATTCTATCCGATGCTGCCATCTATCTCGCCAACTTCTATCAGCCGGCAAGGAGATTACATTTATATAGGAAGTTTCAATGGAGTTTTTGCCTATTCAATTTCCAAGAACAAATTAGAAAATATTGCACCAGACAGATTACAAGGCAAGCAGATTCTTTCCATCCTGCGTCAATCACCGATCTGTTTGTGGGTGGGCACTGAAGGAAGCGGGCTATTCAAAATCAACCTTCAAACGAAAGAAGTTACCAATTATACCAATATTCCAGGAAAGAAAAATAGTATCAGTTCTAACTACATACGCTCTCTTACTTTAGATTCACAAAATACTTTATGGGTGGGGACCATCAACGCATTGAATATTTATAATGAAAAAGATGACTCTTTTGAGAGATATACCAGCGATTTGCAACAAAGCGGAAGTCTCTCGCAAACATCCGTACGAAACATCTTCATGGACTCACAAGGTGGAATGTGGCTGGGTACCTACTACGGCGGAGCGAATTATTATCATCCTCTGAAAAACCGTTTTTATAATATGCAGTATGTAGCTAAAGAAAATTCTTTAAATTGCAATACTATAGGATGTATTACGGAAGATAGCCAACAGGGGTTGTGGATAGGGACTAATAGCGGTGGAGTAAATCATTACAACCCAAAAACTCAGAGATTCACCCACTACACGCAAAAAGACGGCCTTGCCTCAAATGATATAAAATCTATCTATATAGATAATACACAAAATTTAATTTATATCGGTACCCATACAGGCGGATTGAGCATTTTACATCGCAATTCAGGGCATATAGAGACTTTCTGTGATGACAGAACTAAGAATATTTATGATATAGAGCCAACTTTAAATGGAGAATTCTGGCTGACAGGAATGACTATGCTTCTACGCTACAATCCCCAACAAAAAACATTTATTTCTGTCAAGTCTCAGACCAATGGACAACCAATGATACCCAATCAATTTACCCATCTATTACGCGACAGTAAACATCGGCTTTGGTTAGGCGGGGACAAAGGAGTTTCCGTATATACAGAAAAAAACAACAGTTTACAGCTTTGCCCTATACTTCCCGTGAGGTCCTCCGTGAACACCAGTACAATCAACAGTATATATGAAGCGCGGAACGGAATATTCTGGATAGGAACCCGAAGCGGCTTATACCGTTTTGATGAAGAAAAAAATGAAATAAAGCAGTACACTACCATTCATGGGCTTCCTAATAATGTAATACACGGAATATTAGAAGATTCTTCCGGCAAATTATGGCTTAGCAGCAATAAGGGAATAAGTTGCCTGCAACCGGATACCGAGAAATTTCGTAACTATACAAATAATGACGGATTACAAAGTAACCAGTTTACCAATAACGCTTACTATCAAACGGCAAACGGACAAATGTACTTTGGCGGTATTAACGGTATTACGGTTTTTCATCCAGAAGAAATAGTGGATAACCCATATATACCACCTGTAAGCATTACTAATTTGAGAATCTTTAACAGAACTATTTATCCTAATGACGATAGCGGCATACTACAGAAAGACATCAGCGAGACTCGTCATATCACGCTGAAAGCCCATCAATCTATGTTCTCACTGGATTTTGTGGTATCGAACTATATATCAGGTAATCATAACACTTTCGCCTATATGCTGCAAGGATATGACAAAGAATGGTATTACACAGACAATCAACGTACCGTGTCCTACTCCAACCTGCCGGCAGGGACATACCGCTTTCTGGTAAAAGCCGCCAACAGTGACGGTAAATGGAACGAGAAACCGACCGAACTGGAAATCACCGTATTACCGGTATGGTATAAAACATGGTGGGCCGTGCTGATGTTCACCGTGGCTTTCATCGCGGTTACAATATTCATATTCCGCTACTTCTGGATGCGTAAAAGTATGCAGGCCGAGCTCCAGATGGAACGGGTGGACAAAGAGAGACAGAAAGAAGTGAACGAAATGAAGCTCCGTTTCTTCATCAACATCTCGCACGAACTGCGCACGCCACTGACCCTGATACTCGCCCCCGTACAGGAAATGATGGATAAGGTAAGTGACAGATGGCTGCACAAGCAGTTGGAACATGTACAAAAAAACACCAACCGGCTGCTGCATCTGGTGAATCAGCTGATGGACTACCGACGTGCAGAGTTGGGGGTATTCAATCTCAAGGTCAGACGTAATCCGATTCACAAAGTCATTGAAAAAGACTTCTTATTCTACGACCGGCTGGCTCAAAGAAAAAGAATAGCCTATAACCTTTCTTCAGAGGTAGAGGGAAAAGAAATCCTTTGCGACCCCAACTATCTGGAACTGATTGTCAACAACCTGCTATCGAACGCGTTCAAATACACAGATGAGGGAAAAAGCATTACGGTGGTACTGAGGGAAACCGGTAAGGAACTGCTGCTGCAAGTAAGAGATACCGGAAACGGAATACCCATCGACAAGCAGGTTAAGATATTCGAACGTTTCTATCAAGCGGACAACGAACACATGGGAAGCGGAATAGGCTTATCATTGGTACAACGCCTCGTAGACTTGCATCACGGACGAATCGAGCTGGAAAGCCGGGAAGGTGAAGGAAGCGCCTTCTCCATTTATCTGCCGACAGAAGAAACGGCATATCGACCGGAAGAAATAGCAACCCGGACAAACGCCATCGGGGAACAACAGGTGTACACCACCAACAATCAGGATATGTACATCGTTGACACGGAAGATGAAAAAGAGGTAATAAAAGAAGAAACGGCAGAGAGTGACGGGACACGGAAAGAAAAGATACTCATCGTAGAAGACAATCTCGATATTCGACGATATCTGAGTGATGAGTTGGGAAAAAGTTACCACATATCGGAAGCGGGTAACGGAGAGGAAGCATTGGCGCTCATGAAGGAGCAAGAGGCGGACTTGATTCTTACGGATGTCATGATGCCCGTTATGGACGGCTTGCAACTGTGCAAACAGATTAAGCAGAACCTGCGCACCTGTCATATACCTATCATCATACTGTCCGCCAAAGCGGATTTGAAAGAGCAACTGGAAGGATTGCAGGTAGGTGCGGACGATTATATCCCCAAACCTTTCTCGATGGCGGTGATTACGGCAAAGATAAAGAATCTGTTCCGCACACGCCATCAAGTTATCGAGCATTACTCCAATTCTTTGGAAGTAGAGCCGGAGAAAGTGGCGCTCAATCCGATGGATGAAGAATTATTAAAAAAAGCAATAGCGGTTGTTGAGAAACATATGGATGACGTGGAATTTTCCACTGATGATTTTGCCCGTGAAATGTATATGAGCCGTTCCAATCTACACATAAAGATGAAAGCGCTGACAGGGGAATCAACCAATGAATTTATCCGCAAAATTCGTTTTAGCAGGGCATGCAAACTATTAAAAGAAGGACGATACAGCGTATCAGAAATCAGTACAATGGTTGGTTTCAACACTCCATCCTACTTTGCCACCAGTTTTAAGAAATACTTCGGATGCCTGCCTTCAGAGTACGGTAAGTAAATAGATAGTCAGACGAAATTAAAATATAGTTCGACAAAAGTGAGACGTTTTTAAACACGTCTCATTTTTTATTCTACGCCACTATAACCATTAAAATATCAACTTGCCTATCTTTGTAGTAACCAAGAAAATCCACCATGAAAAATAGCAGGAAAATTCAGTTCGCCTTATTATGCCTGTTTTATATAATTAATGTACAGGCACAGCAGAGAATCGTAAAGCTCGTAACTTCCGATTACGAGCTCTGGTATGACGAACCCGCAAACAACAGAGGCGGCGTAATCCCCGTCAATGAGTCCGAACGCCCCATTGATGCGGATTGGGAACGCTGGTCACTCCCCGTCGGAAACGGTTACATGGGAGCAAGTATCTTTGGCGGTACAAGTACGGAAAGATTACAACTGACAGACAAGACCCTATACATACGCGGGCTTTGGGGAGCCGAAACCCAAACTTCATTCGGTGATTTATATCTGGATTTCTTCCATAATCTCCGTACCAATTATCGCCGTAGCCTGAATTTAAACAAAGGCATCGCCGAAGTCAGCTACGAATACCAAGGCGTAAAATATCATCGTGAATACTTCATGAGCTACCCGGACAATGTACTGGTTATCAAACTAACCGCTGACAAACCTGGAAAACTTGCCTTTACCGTTCGCCCGCAAATTGCTCATCTCGTTCCTTTCGGTCCTCTGCAGCGCATTGATACAATGACTATAGGCTATCTAAGCGGTCCCACACAAACCCGCTTCAACAATAACGGGCGTGAGGGTAAAGTCTTTGCCAAAGAGGATATGATTACCTTAAGAGGTAAAACCGAATATCTGAAACTGATTTATGAAGCGCAAATCAAAGTGATTCCGGTAAACGGAAGTATATTCGCCCGGAATGACTCTAACGCAGACCAGGGTACTATCCGGGTAGAGAATGCCGATTCAGCCGTTATACTTTTGACTTTAGGAACCAATTACCGATTATCACCGCAAGTATTCTCCAACAAAGCCGCCGAAAAGCTGAAGGGATGTCCCGACCCCCATGGGGAAATATCCCAACGCCTCATAAAAGCCGTTCAAAAAGGCTATGACCAATTACGCGCCGCACATATCAACGACTTCTCTTCCCTCACCGAAAGAGTGCAACTGAACATCAGCAAAAAGAGTTCCCTCCCTACCGACCGTCTGTTGGCCGCTTATAAACAAGGAAAGCAAGATACTTATCTGGAAGAGCTCTTCTTCCACTACGGTCGTTACCTGCTTATCAGCAGTACCCGTAAAGGAGCATTACCTCCCACCCTGCAAGGAGTTTGGAACCAATACGAACTGGCCCCGTGGAACGGGAATTATACTCACAACATCAATATACAAATGAACTATTGGCCTGCCTTCAATACCAATCTGATAGAACTTTTCGAAAGTTACGTGGATTTCCATAAGGCCTATAAGCCCATGGCAGAACGGTTTGCGTCAAAATACATCAAAATACACCATCCGCAACATTTCTCCGACAAACCTAGCGGCAATGGCTGGACCATGGGCACAGGCGCAGGAGCTTATATGGTAGGAATGCCCGGTGGACACTCCGGCCCCGGCATGGCAGCCTTCACCTCGAAACTTTTCTGGGACTATTATGCCTTCACCAATAACAAACAAATCCTGAAAGAAACAACCTATCCCGCAGTATTGGGAGTAGCCATTTTTTTGAGTAAAGTAACTACCGACACGCTCGGATTCCTACTTGCCACCCCTTCTGCCTCACCCGAACAATATGCCAAAGTCACCAAGCATCCTTATCCTACTATCGGATGCGCCTTCGACCAGCAGATGATATACGAAAACCATCAAGACGCCATCCATGCCGCAACCTTACTGGGTAAACGTGACAAAAACATCCGTCTCTTTAAGGAACAAAGCAAACGCTTGGATCCCGTACAGATAGGCAATTCCGGTCAAATCAAAGAATATCGTGAGGAAAAGTACTACGGTGATATCGTATTGGAACAGAACCACCGGCACATCTCACAACTCATCGGTCTCTATCCCGGTACACTAATCAATGAGAATACTCCCGTATGGCTTGATGCCGCCAAAGTAACGCTCAACCGTCGCGGTGATATTTCTACCGGTTGGTCTATGGCACACAAAATAAACCTCTGGGCACGTGCCAAAGAAGGTAACCGTGCACACGACCTCGTAACCGCCTTGCTCACAACCGGCATTCACGAAAACCTTTGGGCAACCTGCCTTGCCGTTCTCCGTTCACCTTTCCAGATTGATGCCAATTTCGGTGGAACAGCCGGTATCGCAGAAATGCTGCTGCAAAGCCATGAAGGTTATATCCATATCCTGCCCGCCCTGCCGGACATATGGAAAAACGGTTCATATAGAGGACTTACCGCACGCGGAAACTTCGAAGTATCCGCCAACTGGAGAGAAGGACAACTTGCACAAGCCGAAATTCTGTCCAAACAAAACAATACCTGTATCCTAAAATATCCCAATATTACCTATGCGATATTGAAAGACACCACAGGTAAAACGATAAAATACAAATCAATAGGTAAAGACAAAATATCGTTCCCGACAAAAGCCAACCAAACATACATAATAAGCAATGTGCCACAGCACAAAGTAGCGGCAGCCCCACAAGAGCTAAAAGCCAACTTCAATGGGAACACCGTCTCCCTGCAATGGAAACCCACCAAAGATGCAGCCGCTTATGCCATATACCGCACTCGCGGCAACAGCCCCGACTACGAATTGATAGCAACCGATGTGAAACAACCAACCTACAAATATACCGCATCGGAACTCAAAGCTACCGATTATCTCGTCTTTAAAATTGCCTCGCTTAACGAAACCGGAGACGAAGGTAAGGCAGCTACAATCTGCGTTGAGAAACAATAATAAAAAACCAATAATCTATTATCATGACAAAAAAGACTTTTATCTTATTTTTTGGGGTATTACTAATGGGTCTGCCCACACAAGCCAACAATGATGTTCAGAAAACAGTATACGGCTTGATAGAACGTATTACCCCCGGTTATGCTTCACAGTATGAATTAGAACTGATAGAACAAACGGAAGGAAAGGACGTCTACGAAATAGAAGGTAACGGCAGGAAAATCATACTGCGCGGCAACAATGCCGTATCGCTCGCCAGCGCCTTCAACTGGTATCTGAAGTATACTTGTAATGCGCACGTTTCCTGGTTCGGCAATCAGCTTAACCTTCCCGATATCCTGCCGCAACCGGCTGATAAACAACGTATCGTAATTGAGCCCAAATACCGCGTTTATTTAAACTACTGCACTGTCAGCTATACCGCCGCATGGTGGAACTGGGAACGTTGGCAAAAAGAGTTGGACTATATGGCTATGAACGGCATTAATATGCCCCTTTTCTCATTGGGACTTTACGAAATATGGTACAATACCCTGATGCGTTTTAATTTTACCGACCTGGAAGCACGCACTTTCCTGAGCCTTCCCGGACATGCTGCCTGGCAATGGATGCAGAATATCCACAGTGAAGGCGGTCCTCTGCCAACATCTACAATGAAACGCCAGACACAACTGGCAAAGCAGGTACTCAGCCGTATGCTTGAATTCAATATGCAGCCCATTCAGCAGGGTTTCTCAGGATTTGTTCCACCACTGCTCAAGCAGAAGCGGCCTGAAGCTAAAATCGATATGACAAAGGCTTGGTATGGTTTTGCTCCTTCTGCTTTGGTCAATCCGTCCGACCCTTTGTTCGTTGAGTTCGGCAAAGCATTCCTTGAAGAACAGGACAAACTTTTTGGCAGTTACGGTGTATATGCCGCCGACCCTTTCCATGAAAGGAAGCCACCGGTAGAAACCTCTGAATACCTGCATGCCGTCGGCGTTACCATAAATAAACTCTTCCAGCAATTTGACAAAGGATGTATCTGGGCCATGCAATCGTGGAGTCTTCGCGAAGACATAGTAAAAGCCGTACCCCGTGAGAACCTCCTGATACTCGACCTGGCCGGCAAACGAGTCCGTCGCGACCAAGGATTCTGGGGTTACCCCACAGTAATAGGTAATCTCCATAATTTTGGCGGACGAATCAATATGCATGGAGACCTGCATCTATTGGCGGCAAACCAGTATCAGGATATCAAAAAAGTATATCCCAATGTATGTGGCGACGGTCTTTTCATGGAAGCCGTTGAACAAAATCCCGTCTATTATGATTTAGCGTTCGAAATGTTTCACCGCACAGATAAAGTCAATATCCACACATGGCTTCAGCAATACGCACAACGCCGTTACGGTGCAAGAACAGTAAACACCGACCAGGCCATGAGGCTACTGCTCGAAGGTCCTTACCGGCGTAACACCAACGGCACAGAGCGCAGTTCTATCGTAGCTGCACGCCCGGCTTTAAATGTAAAGAAATCAGGGCCCAATGCCGGACTTGGTATCCCATACGACCCCTTGATTCTTTTCAAGGCAGAACGTTTATTACTGGCAGACGCCGAGCTATTGAAGCATTCCAAACCCTATCGTTTTGATGTAGTGGACGTGATGCGCCAAATTATGACCAACATAGGGCAACCCATACACAAGAAAGCCGCCGAAGCGTTTGAGGCCAAAGACAAAACAGCTTTCACCCTCCACTCCGGACGTTTTTTGCAGATGCTGGAAGACATGGACGAACTGCTACGCACACGTCCCGAGTACAGTTTCGACCGCTGGCTCACTGAAGCGCGCAGTTGGGGCGAAACCAAAGCCGAAAAGGATTTAATGGAGCAGGATGCCACTACTCTGCTCACTGTATGGGGGGCACAGGAAGGAAACGACCCCGGCATTTTCGACTACGCCTGGAGAGAGTGGAGCGGATTGATTAACGGTTTCTATAAAGTACGCTGGCAAAAGTTCTACTCCATGCTGCAAAAGCACCTGGATGAAGGCACCGGTTATTCGGAAGAAGGATTGAAACTGAGTCATGGACGTGAATCCTTCCGGGCCAACGATTTCTATATCAGTCTCGGAGATTGGGAACTGGACTATACCCGCCAAGTAAACAAAGCCCGTACTCCTATTACGCAAGGCGATGAAATAGAAATAGCCAAACGCCTGTTCCGGAAATATGAAAAGTTATCCGCAGCATACTACCAGACAAAAGTATCTAATGCCGATATTATTAAAACTGAAAAAACTTACGAGAACTTAGGAGAATAGTAAAATGGCATTGAAAAAGAATCGCCCGATTTTAGGAATATTCCAAAATCGGACGATTCTTTTTCATCTAACAATCTCAAAAGGATACGAAAAGGATTATTTCTTAAGAAAGTCCGGTTCTCCGCTTACTTGCCTTACCACCGCTTCCACCTTTTGCACTTCAACCTTAGAACCGCAGACCAATAACGACACACCGCCTTCAGCACCATCTACTCCACCTTTAGCAGTAACAAACACATCCACATCGGCAAACTCCTTCACTGCTTCAATTTCGGTATATACATTACCTTCCGTTACATTCAATTTTACAGTATTCTTGCGCTCGGCACTACTATTATTCGTTATCTTCTGAATTTCAAAAAGATCCTGTGCGGTACTCTTCTCCAAACCTACAGGGCATATCCAACGCCCCCGGCCATTGTCTGTGTAACGACGAAGTTTGGCTACAGTCCCTCCATCAGGCGCACCGACACATACCGCCGCCTGACGTTTGGCATAATTCAACATATTGGCGCCTTTGAACACGATATCCTGCGGTTCCATTTTGGCGAGGGCATCGGTATAACTCATATCCGCCATCTTTCCCTTTACCAATACAATCTCCGAATGGCGTTTCATTCCCTTCTGAAAATCCTCTTTATATCCGGGATAGATGCGACCGGTTACAAAACTACCACGTGGTGTATCAAGCCCCGCTAATTCTTCCGCAATGTAAGTGTTGGTAGTACCCAAGGTAATAATAACCATTCCGTTTTCCAAACGTTCACGTACTTCCTTGTTGACGGCAATACCCTTGGCAATAAGCCGTTTACTCTCACTCACTGTAAGACGCAGTGTGGAGATGTACTCATAGTTTTTTGTGACAGCGTATCCATTGCTTTTCCCTCAACGGATAACCCCGGTTCTTTGTTTGGCCGCATACAACTACTCATCAGCAGCAACGCAACAATTGGCAGTAAAAATCTTCTCTTCATGACGTTTTAATATTTAGTTTACATTTAATAAGTAATCTGCTAACCGGTTACATCGATTCCTATACAAAAATACTCCATTTCTTTCATTCCGTCTGACAACTGTGTATTTTTCATTAAAACAAATCTGTATTAACCTATCAATATTGTATAACTCGATTATAAAAAAGTTCACTTCACTTGCTGTAATAAAAAGAAATAGACAGATTCAAAAGTTTATTCCACAGAATTAAAACAATTTTATACCCTAATAGCAAATCTTGTGACACAACTATAAGCTGTTTTCATACTATCGCGATACCTTTGTTTTCGTTCACTAAGAATCATATCAAAAATAACATAGTATGAAAAAACGAGTCTTATTCTTCTTGGCATGCAGCCTGGCGCTAATCACCATCCAAGCAGAAAATATCCGATGTATACACGAGAATGTACGGGAAACTCCGTACCCGCAACAGGAACACACTTTATATATAAACCCTTCACCACTGCTGGTTCCCAAAAGTACCAAGCAAGCGGACTTTTTACAATTCAGTCTCTCGCGGAGCAAAGACTTCTCGGACGCAAGCACCATACTGTCCCAACCCAAGCCCTGGTGCTTGTTCAATCCGCACAAAGTATTGGAAAACGGTACATGGTACTGGCGTGTGCGTTCGGTAAGCAAAGAAGGAAAAGAGTTTCCCTGGAGCAAGACATACAGTTTTACCGTAACCGAAGACATACCCCGATTCGTCACACCCGAAGCCAATGTTTTTTTGAGTAACATTCCTCAGGCGTATCCCCGCATCTATTGTTTCCTGAACGACAATCTGGAGAAAGCGCGCAGGAAAGTACGTTCACATCCGGAGTTCGAGAACATGATTACCGACTCGCGCAATGCACTCGGTTCAAACTATACCAACGACACCAAACCATACAGACAAATCACCCGTATGGCGGTCGAATGTGATAATCTGAATACTGCCTATCAAATGCTGCAATTGGATGTATACGCAGAAAAAATGGTACAAAACGTACGTTGCCTGTTGGCCGTAGAACCTGACAAGAAGGTTATCGGCAATGATTTCAATGCCGGAGAATTGATTTACACATTGGCATGTACCTATGAGAATTGTTACGACCGCTTCAGTTCACAAGAGCGTAAACAGATAGAAAGTATCATCATGGATGTACTGTCACTCTATTATAAGAGCCACATTCTGGAAAATGAAGAAACCCATATCTTCGACAATCATTTCTGGCAATTCGCATTCCGCCACTTCATGCAGGCCGCATTGGTGATGTACGACAAATATCCGCTTGCCAAAGAATATCTGGAATACAGCTACGAACTTTGGACAGCACGCGCCCCGGCATCCGGTTTCAACCGCGACGGTTCATGGCATAACGGAACAAGTTATTTCAGCGCCAATGCCGTTACCCTATCTTATGTGCCCACCCTGTTCAGTTATCTGACAGAAACAGATTTCATGCAACATCCCTGGTATAAAAATGCCGGCATCGGCATGCTGTATAGCTGGCAACCCCGGGCCTTGAGTGCGGGTTTCGGCGACGGACACGAAAAAAATAACGGCAAGCCCCTGCGCATCCGCAGCGCTTTTGCCGATTTCATGGCACGTACTACCCGCGACCCGTACGCCGCCTGGTATTCGTCTATCAACAACCGTTATAAAACAGAATCAGAAACACGTCTCTACCGTATGGCATGCGGCAAACAGCGTCCCCGGCAAGCCGAATTACCGGCAGATGCTCCCAAAGCCGTATGGTTCAAAGATACCGGTGAAATGATAGCCAACAGCGATTTGAAGGACTATAAACATAACATCAGTCTCAGCTTCCGTTCCAGTCCGTTCGGTTCCGGCAGCCACACGCACTCCAACCAGAATGCTTTCAACTTGCACTACGGTGGAAAAGCCATTTACCATGCGGTAGGGCATTACATGAACTTTGCCGATCCGCATAACTTGCTGTCTTACCGCCATACACGCGCCCACAACACCTTATTAATAGATGGCATCGGACAACCGTTCACCACACGTGCGTATGGGAACATTGTACGCATGTTCAACGGGGAGCACATCTCCTATGCCTTGGGAGATGCTTCCAACGCCTATTGCGGTATCAGTGAATACCCCATGTGGCAAAAGAACTTTGCCGGCCACAATCTTGAACAGTCCTGCGAAAACGGTTTCGGAGAAACTCCCCTGAAGAAGTATCGCCGCCATATATTCCTGCTACACCCCAACATCGTGGTTATCTACGACGAATTGGAAGCAACTAAAGCGGTAAGTTGGGATTGGCTGCTGCACAGCCCGGTAAAATTCCAAATAGACGAAGCAACATCAACATTGACAACCCGTAACAAAAAAGACAAATATATTTCTGTCGCCCGCTTGTTCAGCGAACAAAAATGTAACATCAGCCAAACGGATCAGTTTGTTGCCGAGCCAAACAAGAAAATAGGTGTCCGCGGTGAAGACTTTACCGATCCCTGGTCGTTGACAGCCAGTTATGAACCCAGTAAAGCTAATCGTATACTTACTATCATTCAAGTGGAAGCGAACGGAAACCGGGCGGTAAACATAGAGAGTATCGACAACCATAGTTTTCAATGCGGTGATTGGACGATTGAAGCGGAGCTGAATGCCAAACGTCCGGCAAGTCTGTATATCCGGAACAATAAGACACAATCGACATTCAGTTATGGAAAAAAGGAACCTGTTATAAACGGTACAGTGTATGAAAACAAAAGAAAGGATTCCTCTATCTTATACGATAGCTTTAATGGAAAATGGAAAATGCTGGAAATGAGAGACAGACCAGCACAAGTTACCGGAAAAGCAGAATATTAGCATCCACTAAAAAAGCGCAATAGCTCTTTAATTGCTCAATATGACATGAAACTTTAATGACAAAGAACGATGCGGTTATAGTAAACCAAGTTTATTTAGTTTTTAACCGTTCGCATTTTAGTAAACAATAATACATCGAGTATATGAAACATATGATTACAACGGCTTGCTGCACGCTTGCACCATCGCCTTTCTTGATGGCGCAAAAACAAATGCCCAATATCGTCTTTATTTTGGCGGATGACATGGGATATGGAGATCTAGGCTGCTTCAACAAGGATTCCAAAATCCAGACACCGAATATGGATGATCTGGCTGCTAACGGCCAGTTGTATACCGATGCCCACTCCTCGTCGTCCGTCTCCACACCGTCACGCTACAGCATCCTCACCGGACGCTAT